>Ga0208791_1000266_pt1 | contig 26637 bp, 15 predicted proteins | sample 11_taG_FD_184084 | JGI IMG/M metagenome (GOLD analysis project Ga0208791, IMG submission 184084) | Marine viral communities from the Subarctic Pacific Ocean - 11_ETSP_OMZ_AT15265 metaG (SPAdes) (version 2) | ecosystem: Environmental > Aquatic > Marine > Oceanic | place: Pacific Ocean | collected...
TTGATTAGATATAATATAATCAAGTTGTTTAGAACCAGTACTAATCCATCGCTTAACATGTGTCGGAGATTCATCTGTACTTAGATTATAAGCAACACGTGTACCTCTTTCTTTGTTCAGTGATTTAATAAGGTCAGATGTAAAGTCATCTAACTCTTCTTTTTTCTTTTTTGCCATGTTATGTCCCTTTTAATATCAGTCGTCGTATGTTTCCATTTGTTTTTCTAGATCTTTATGAGCAAGTCGTGCTCTCTTTTCTAATGCGGCTCTTTGTGCATGACTTAATTGTTTCATGTTAGAGATTGCATCAGTGAGTACACCAGGGTTCAAGCAAACTAAAGTATAAATATTGTCATCCATCATGTCAAACTTTTTAGGTACTGCACCATTAATAGTTGTCTTAGATAAATTAACTACTGCAATTCTTGATGCTTCTTCTGTGAAATCTTCACCTTGTGCTTCACCAGTTGCTGCGTATGCTTTAATCATAGATTTTACTTTAGTTTCTATTTGTCTACTAAGATCTGCTCTTGCTTTTGCGTTAGCAACAGTTCTATCTGTACTAATGTTACCTCTGTATTTTTGAATACCTAATCCACACAGATCAGGTTGATCAACAGCCCACTTAGGGATATTAAGCTTTGCTGCTTTATCAGGTACAGAGCCGCATGCAATAGCAATAGAAGCGACTAAAATTGTGCATAGTAAATTTTTCATATTATGATTTTCCTTGTTTTAAAATTTTAATTTATTAAGTTTATTGTTTATTAGTATTATAGAGAGTCTAAGTCAGCAAATGCATCGTCTAAAGAACTATACTTTCCACTGATTGCATCAGGTGAATCATCAGCTTTCTTGCTTTGAGAAAAAGTATTACCTCTTGTAGTACCAGAACCAGATTCCTCTTCATCACCGTTAAGCCAAGCATTAATAATATTTTCTAACTCTGCATAAGTCTTAAGTTCGAATAAGTTATTTACATCTGGAATGTTATCAAGCCAATTTTTAGCTTTACTACTGTCCTCATTTAAAGGAGAATCTTTACCTCGAGGTCGAACATCAGTTGTAGCCCACATTTTACCTGGTGTCTTAGTACATGTAATACGTACATCACGTCCTTCAAGTGGATCTGTAATATCACCGTAATCTTCATCTAACATATAATTTAGAAGTGTTTGATAAACTTGTTTACCAAATGCCCATAAACGAACACCTTTTTCTTCTTCACCACGAACGATTACTGGAGCATAACAACGCATTTTAGGATATAGCTTTTTAGCTAATTCATATGATTCTTTAGAACCTTCATCACGAAGTTTTGTAATTAGTTCTTGAATCGGATCAGGTTTTCCAAACTGATAAGGTGAAAGAAGACCGGGATTATTACCGATGTTGTAATAAAACATAAGCTCTTTAAAGGGTTGACCATCATTGTCAGGATATGCAATTAAACGAACAGTAGTTTCAGTACCTTCTTCAGGTCGCCACATTGTATTTTTCTTGCTATTTTGTCCAGATAGTTGGTTTAGTTTTTTACGGATTGCTGCTAAATCGATAGCCATAATTATTGCCTTTCATTTTTAATGAATATATTTTTAAATTTTTTATTGGTAATTAATAATTTTTAATTTGTTGTTTTGTACCAATCGTGAAATGATTATAGTACATAATTTTCTAATTTACACGTCAATGTTTAATTTATTTTTTTAATTTCTTAATTTCATCAATTACTGATGCTAACACTTCAAATGTGTCTTTTATTTTTTGCATATTTACATTATCATAGTCTTCTTGACTAGAAGTTGTATGCCATTTCTTGTTATTCATAACGTTGCTTTTAAACATTCTAACAATACTATTTGCTTTTTCTAAAGTAGGATTGTCAATCAAGCTAGCAATTAAGGAAGTTAAAGTATAAAAATCCTCAGGACTGAAGAATATTCTTAGATTATTAACTATATTTATTTCTGTAAGAGTTTTAGCATAGTTTAAAATATTAAAACCTGTAGAATTTTTTCTAACTTGATCGCTTGTTATAGCTGATATATCTTCAGTTTTAGTTGCCATAACAACATCATAAAGACTACTTGCTGCTTTTGCTACAGGTACTTGATTTCTATCAAATGCTGGAATAAATGGAGCTTGAATTCTTTGTATGTTTTGATAATTTGGATTAACTATTTTAAATCCTATTTTATCTTTTATTGCAACAAAAAGTCCTTCAAAAGGCGAATTAGAAGAAATTAGTGAGCCGCTTAAGTTTGTAAGTAACAAATCAATAATCTGTGGCTTTACCTCTCTTGCAATATAACTTTTATATCTTGCTTTAGGTGCCATCTCTAACTTTTGTTTTATTTCTTGTAGTTTTGATGTTAATTCTTGTGTTATAGAAGGAAGTCTTTCAAGCTGCTTCGGTGATAAGAAAACAATGTTATACTTAGGATTCGTCATTGCATCTGAATCTTCTGCAGAAAACTGGCCTTCATAGACTGAAGCATATTCTTTTCTTCCTTTTACGTCGTATGATATATAGTCACCTTTTCTATAATCAGCTTTTATTGACTCTATACCAAAGTATCTATATTCACCTTCAGCCAGAGAATGAGGATAGCTAAATATAAAAGCTTTTTTTATACTTGGCGATGCGCCTCTACTTCTAAAGAATACACCAAAGTGTATGCTTCTTACAAAACGTGAAGAAACCTTATCACCTCTATACTTTTGAAGTTTAAACTCTTCTTTAGTGTATAGGTCTTTATAAGTAGCTTTCATTACATCAACTTTTGATGCAGGCTTTCCTTTTTCTACTAAGAGACTTTTAACTTTGTCAAAATTGTCTTTAGTTGCTGCATAAACATTGTTTTTACCTGTACTTGTGCCTTCTAGTAAAATAGAAACGTGTTGACCGCTAAGCTTTTCAGTCATGCTAATATCATAGCCTTCAGTTGCATTACCGAGCATGTGATCGACAAATGCTAGTAAGTGTTCTTTAGGTACGTTTTCAATCTGTGGTGTTCTTGTACCTTCAAATAAAAAGTTATAGTTTTCTTTTAAAGACCTTTTTTTAGAAGGCCCGTGCTTTAAGATATACTGTACAGACTTTTTACTATTACTTCTCAGTTTTTTGTCGCTAGATTTAGAGCTTTTATATCTAACTTTGCCACTTGGTCCAGTGCCTAAAGGAGTTGCTACTCCTCCTATGCCTCCAGCAACACTCATTTCTTCTAATTCTTCTAAAACTTCTTTAATATATTGCTTTAAATTACTCATAAACAACCTTCTTTTTATATAGTTTATATATTAAAAAGGCACAGTATATGCTCCATTGATTTCATCAAATTCATCTTTTAATGTTGCTTCATGTGCAAGTGATAAAATTAATGCAAGTCTTGGTTTATGCGTATTATAGAATTTATTATCTTCTGTAGACATATCTTTTAATAAAAATACTGCATTCCACTCGTCCCAAGAAAGTCTTATGTTATAATTCTGCAAAAACCACAGAGTCATATCATTGATTTGATATTTTGGGCATCTTTCATTCCAGTCAAAGTATTGTCCTAACTTATCTTTATGCCAGTCTGAAGTTGTTTCTGTATATCGATCTTCAAAAATTGTTCCTATTCTACCTACAACAGAAAGAAGACTGCATTTTATAATACTTGCTTTATTAATATCATAATTCAAAGCCTTACAGAAAGCATTTGCATTTTTTGCTAGTCTTAAAGAATAATCTACAATACCTCCAATTCCACAAAAAGGCTCTTTTTCTCTTTGTGAGAAAGAAGCCATAATAATTCTTTGTCCTTGTTCTTCTAATAGTTTATCAATGTTCTCGTCTTTAAGAGAATTAAGTAAACCTTCATATTTTGTCCATAATTTTTCAAAGTCTCGTTGTTTATACATTAAAATGTCTCCGATAGATTGCCTATGTCAATTGGGAAATGTCCTAGTTGAGGACAAGTATATCCTGTTTTTACTATACTTTTACATGCATCAATATAATCTTTATGCACATCTAATACTAATGCATCATGAATTATAAAGATAGGCTTGCATAAGTCTAAATTAATTTTATCACACAATTCTGAGAAGTAGCTTAATGCTACATCAACAGCTGTAGATTGTATGTAGTTATTTACTATTTTGTTTTCTTTGCTTTCTTCGATATTCCATATAGGGCGGCCAAAAAAGTTAATTCTGCAACCAACGTCGTGAACGTAAGAAGCTTTTTTTGTAATAGACATAAGATTAAAATAGTTTTTTGTTGCTTCTAATACTAACTTGCTTCTTTCTTGACTTAAACCTGAAATTGTTGATGTTGCACCATATAATGTAGATATAATACCTCTTTTAATAATAACACGATCTACTTCAAAGTCAAGCATATCAGCAATTTCTAGATAAATATCGTCTGATGCCTCTTTACCGTTTATTTTTCTTACAACTCTAGGTTCTAATGTCTTGAAGTCAATATATAATAGCTCGCCTTTTTGCTGCCATCTACTCTCAAATATTTTTCTACACCTTGCAGGAAGAGTTAAAATATTAGGACTTTCTTTTGTTGTAGTTAGTCTGCCTGTTATAGTATTCGCTTGATTATACTTTATTTCTTTACAATAACCTTTAATAGGTTTAAATTTTTCTAATCCTGAACTTATTGTCTCGTTTTTTTCTAACTCTTTAAATACTCTAAATGATAATCCATTTATTCTTGCAGCAAATAAATTTTTAAATATTTTTTGATTTTTCCTTAGAGTATTTAAATAATTTAATTTCTTGTCTAATTCATAAAGCTCACCTTCAGCTAAGTTTACGTCTTCTTGATACTGTTTAAGAAAATGGCTTGGTAACACTTCTTCAATTATACTTTTATTTATAATCATTGAAATATATTTGTTCCACTTATCTAACTTATTAATGTTATATAATTTATATTCTGTACTATTCATGTACATTATTATACAATATTAAAATTAAATTTACAAGTCAAATTTTTTATAAAAACAATAAACTGTTTTTAATAGCGTCTAAAATGTTTAGTTTTATTTCTTTTCTTTTCTTTTTTGTTTTTTTGTTTTTGTATACAATCTCAATTATTAATTTTGAATTTTTAATGTCTATAACTTTAATATTTTTAATTTTATCTAATTTATTTTTATTAATTTCAGACTCAAGATTAGTATTTAAATTATTTTTAATAATGCTGTCATTAATATTAGCATTATTTTCTAATAAAATTTCTATATCTTTATTTTGGGTTACACTTTTTTTATTATTTAAAATATAAGAATATTTAGTTTTAATCCTAGATATGTTATCTTTTATTGCTTCTTTAACAAATTTATCTAGATCATTAAATAATTTAATTTTATTATTAGTGTTTTTTGTAACATTTTCTTTATTTAACGTTTTATTTAAACTTAAATTCATACTATCATATGCATCTTTATTTGTTTTTACTATTTTATTTAATTCTTTAATTAACTTTTCGTTTATTAATTTTTCTTTTATTCCTTTTAATTTTAATAAGTCTATATCTATTTTAATTTCTTTGTTTTTATCTTTGTCAAAGTCAATAAAGTGATGTGCTGTTAAATTTATTTCATCATCTGATACATTTTCTTTTTTAATATATAATAAAGTTTTATCATAATAGTAGAAATAAGTTTCTATCTTGATTTCCGTATTTAAGATACTAAAAGTCTTTTGTTCAGTTTTGGCAAAAGACAAGTCATCCAAACTTGTCTTTGAAGGATTTTTTGTTTCATAATTTACTATTAACTTAGTTCTAGGATTTTCTATTTCAGTATTAACTTTGCTTTTTTGTTTAGTTTTATCTTCTATTTCTCTTGCTAAAGTTTTTGCTGCGTTTTCATATTTTCCGTAAACATCACCATATGAAAGAGTTAATGAAGTCGTAAACTTACCTGGTGACAAACTATGTTTTATTCCAGTTACAGCATATGCATTATCAACTGTTGTTCCTGTTTCAAAGTCTAAAAACAAGTATTGAGCAAAGTTAACAAAAGGACATCCAAACATAGTTATTGTTGCCTGAGAAGGTAAAACTCTAAGTGGCAAATCTTTTTGAAATTGAACTTTAGCTGAAATTTGTTTGCCCTTAGCATTACGATCTGATCTTGTTAAATAAACTGTATTAAGCTTTGCTTCATTTACTGTAGAAACTGATGCGTCGATAATAGCAGAATTTTGTGAGCCATATGTAATTGAAGGCATGATATTTTTAATAGAATTTTTTATTGTATCTAGCTGAAATGCATCTTTTATTGTATATACATCTTCTTCACTGGTTTTAATTAAAACGCCTTCATCTTCTAACCTTCTAAGAATTTCATTCTGCTTTTTATAAAACTTTTCTTTGACAGACTTTTGACTGTTTTTACCATCAGTTGTTGTTAGTTTTGATTTATAGTCTGCTCTAAGCTTATTAAGTTTAGTAGCAATTCTTACTATTCCTTCTTCATCTTGAAAATTTTTCATTATTGTATGTACAGAGCCAAAAGGATTATCGTTTTGATCAAAAATAGATACTCTACAAATTGTTCTTTGAAAACCTTGTTTTCTTGAAGTTATTGTGTCAAAAGTAAATTTAACTTTAGGTATAACAAATTTAACATCTTCCCCACTAATAAGCTTAGGTTTAAATCCTTTCAGACTTACTTTTTCTTTTGCAAGTAAAGTATAGATTTTTACTAACTTTTTATTGACAGCGATTTTTAAAGCTTCAGCACCGTTTTTTTTGTTTTCTCTATAATCAGCTCTCATAACAGTATTGTTAGCTGAGTCTGTTTCATAAAACTCAGCAAGTCCATAACAAACCTGTAATCTAGTAGTAATAAATCGCTGTATTGTTTGTGACAATACACTTTCTATTGACATAGATGTCCCATTTTTAAAAAGTGATTCAAGAAATTCTTTTAAATCTTTCCTTGGGATTAGTAAAGAAGAAACATTAAGATTTGACATCAAGCCGCAGTTTTCATTTGTAGTATAGCTCACTATTTGAACTTCATCAAATTTACCAGTGCATGCCATGTGAGTTCCAATTAATCCTGATACAAAAGAACCTAAAGTTACATAATTTGTACCTTTGCCACCTCCAACACCCGTAACACCTAATCCTACATTATCTGGATCAATTGAGTCTCTTGTAATTATTCTATTGTATTGCTTTAACCATTCTTTATTATAAAAAGGGTCAACAATATCTAATCCTCCCATTATTTTTTCAATTAAACTATTTCTTCCAGCTTTGTCTTTTCCTTTTGCAGAACTTATATTTTGTAACGCAGTCATAATTTGACTTAAAGGATTGGCGGCACCTATAAATAAAGCTCTAACATTTTTTAAAATATTAGTGTCTATCACAGCTACTACATCAGCTGCAGCTGATGCTTTTTCTTCCCCCACTTCTTTGCTTTCCTTCTTTTCTTCCTTCTTTTCTTCCTTCTTTTCTTCCTTCTTTACTACGGGATCAGCTATAATACTTATTATGTTTTTACTACCTGTAATGCTTTCTTGGAAAATATTCTTGTTTAAAGCAGATGAAATTGCATCTAAAGTTTTTGCTGAATTTATAATTTTTTTTATTTTGTTTTTATTTCTTCTATAATTTTTTAAAAAATTTCTTATTTCTTTTAGAGTTTGTTGATCAATTGAGTTTGTATCTTCGCCAGTTATTGGTTTTATTAGATTTTGAATGTAGTTAGTTGCGCCTGTAGTATACAAGCTCACACCATTTATTTTATTTTTTGCAGAGTTAAAGGCTTCAATTTTATTATTGACTTTTTGCTTAGCTATTGTTGTTGGTGGATCAGACGTCAACATTACGCCTTTGATATCTATAGGTCCTCTCATAGCAATAGAAAGGTCTATATTAACTTGACCATTTTTATCCATATTAAAAGAAGAGTTTGTAATAATATATTTTTCTGTGACTCTTGAATTATTTAAGAATTCTCCTAAATAGTTAATGTTACCGCCAGCATCAATATGAGACCACCCATATTCAATAGCAATTTCAGCACCAAAAGATCCAAATAGATCGGGTTTGATAAAAGGAGCAATGTCAGCCATTCTTGTTCTATCATGTAGAACTAAAGAAAGTCTTCCTGTCTTGAAAGACATGAGTCCTTGTGTAGGAGCAACATCAATATCAAAGCTTTTAATTGTTAAAAAAGGTCTTGTATAATCGTGTATAGACGTCACTCTTTTAAATTTGCTGTTTGCATAGAAATCAATGTTTTCATTGTGTCCTACATAAACTTCGTCAAATTTATTTATTGTTTGTGGCATTGTAAAAGCTGAAAGGTTTGTTGCAACTGCAGATTGTTTTATTACATTGTTTTGTTTTTTAAGCGTTCTTACAAATGAAGCTTCTAATTTTGAATATGTGTCTGTAGTTAATTCTTGACTATAAGGTGTTCCGTCAAAAAATTGTGTTATAGAAGCTGTTTTAAAAGTATTTTGACTTACACTATTACTTACAATACCAGGCAGTATAAATACAGCATTAAAGTACGGTTGACATTTACTTAACTCTATTGTACTTAACGTATTAAAAAACGTAGATAATTCTAAACTGTTTCTTGTTCCGATTCTTAAATCTGCACTATCCATTAAAATGTAAGAAAGACTAGGGTTACTTTTGTTTGCAATAATTTTATTATTACCATCAACTTTATTTACAAAAACAATTTCACCAACTGCTTCATCTTTATCCGATGGATTTATACTTTGTGTTTCACTGACTGTGTCTATTTTCCTGTTAATGATAGAGTCAATGCTGTAGATGGCATCGTTTTCAGATATTGAAGCATTTTTTGTTTTTGCTAGAGTTGCCATTTCTTTTATTACATCTGACAAATTTATATTTATATTATTACCTTTTTTTAGTGCAGATGCGACTGCTTTTCCGCTTAATAATCCGTAAGTAGAATCATGAATGTATTTACCATTTTTATATTCAGGTGCTTCATATTTTAAAGAGAAAGGTGTTTGACTTAAATTTTTGTCATTAACTATTTTATAATCTTTTGCATGAACAATTTTAATAAACTTACCCAATTCAGTAATTACTGATTCATCATACTTCGTGTATAACATTTCAAGTATTTCGCTTGTTGTCATTGCTTCTGTTGTTATTGACTGCAAAACATCAGAAACTGCACGCAATGCATCCTCGTTTGATCTTTTTAAATCTTCTTCTTTTTTTGTAGTTGTTGTATCTCTACTTAATAGTGCTTTTAAGACTTCATCATCAGACATCAAATTAATGTATTTTGAAATATTTGAGTCTCTTAGATTTTTAACCAGTAGATTGTTTTTTGTTGTATTATTGTCTGCCATTTATAAAACCTTATCTGTTTTTGAGACTTTTGATATCTTCAATGTCTGGAATAAAAATCACAATACCCTCAGTATCTTCTCTATTGCTGTTTCCTGCACCAATACCTAACGGCCATCTTATGCCACTTGCAGCAGCAATTATCCACCAGTTCATGCCGTTCCCATAATACTTTTGTGCATAATGGTCAAGTCTTCTTCCATCTGAAACTTCTGTTGCAATAACTCTTATAGTTTCGTTTTCGACACCAAAAAATATGTCATTTGCAATACTCTTACCAAACCTATTGTATCGATCAATATATTCTGACACTTTATTTTACCTTTTATTTTATACTATTTTTAATTTCAGTGTGTTTTTTCCTAGCAGCTTCAAATCCCTTGCTGTGTCCTGCATCGCCATCATGCACGTCACCGAAGAATTGATTGTTTATTCTGCCTACATTATAAACAGGAGCACGTAACATTCCATTATGATCAAGCCCTGGCGGAATATCGTGAATCGGAGAAAACCCTATGTTTATCTTTACCATCATCGGTGCTTTTGAACCTATTCTACTAGTTTCCCAAGTAGATTCATTATAACCTACATCTAAGTTTGTTATAAATCCTGCTAAACCTCTACTCATTCCGCTCTCATATGCTCTTGTTATTGGGTTGTTCGATTTGCCATCAGTTTCAGGTTGCATAATTTTGTTTGTGTCTTTGAGAAATGCTGATGAATCTTTTATATCTTTAACTAAAGGGTCTGGATTTAAAACTCTTATTTTACTAATATCTGCAACAACTGAAATGCCTTTATATGATCCTTCATTAATTTCAATTACAGGGAAGTCTAAGTTTTTAGTAAAACTATCTTTAATCAATACTTCATGATCTATCTTAATAGACTTCATTTTAGGCTCTGTTACTCCTCCTAATCCTAAATCGTCTAGCAAACCTGAAGATGCTGTTCTATATAGACCTGGTTGAAGGTGGTAAATTCTTTTGTTATCTGCACTATCTGCAATTATCTCATCTATTTTTGCAGAGCCTTCTGCAATCTTGCTTAAAAATTTATTGCCGATAGATGAATTTTTAGTTTCTTCATTAAGCTCATTATATTTTTTTGCTAATCTTTCTTTTATTTCGTTTATTCTTTTTATTTTTTTTGTGTCTAATTCATCTGGGTTTGTCACAATACCTTTATCTTGATCTCTATCACCTATACCGTGGAGTCGAGAAAGGTTTGTTCTGCTGTAATTACTTTTTATAACGTCACCTACACGAAGTCTGATTAGAGGTGAAGCAGTCGGTACTTGTGTAAACGGGTATTTAAATTCACTTGTTTCGTTATCTTTGCTTGCAACTTCAAAGGCATCAGACCATTGTGGATATACCATTGCAACGATTTTATTTACTTGGAACCACATTAAATCATGATCTGCTTCAGAAGTTGCTGCAATAATAAATGTCAAGTTTATATTTCTTGTTGTTTTAACATAAGATTTAACATCATCGATTCTGCCAAAGCCACTTGCAGAGTTATATTCAGGTGAAAAAGAATCACTAATATTTTCAATAAATGCATGAAAAGAAAGTATCTCATTTGTTCTTAGATCATGAAAATAAAAAGGCATATATTCAGACTCTAAATTATTTTCTATTTCTTTTACAAGTTCTATCGGAAGTCTTCTTTCTTCTGATCTGTAGAAGTTTTGTGCAAGATCATCACTTAGATCTAGAGTAGGCTTTCCATTTAATGCAAGAGACCTATAAAAGCTGTAATTCATATTAAAAGCTTGCGGTAAAGTCCTTAAGCTTGTTGTTTGTCTTGCTTTTATAGGCGTATTGTTGTTGCCTCTTTCATTATATGACCATTTATAAGTGCCTTTTGCGTTGCTTCCGCTAGGTATTGTTATAGTTTGTGAAATGCTTTTAAAAGCTCTTGCTGCAGAAACTCTATTAATTGGTGATTCTTTTTGTCTTGATTGAAGATATGAGTCATCGTAATAATATTTATTTAGAAGCTTTAAACCTACTTGAATTCTCTCTATAACAAATTTAAAATAATAATAATTTAAGTCTGCAAAATATCCAAGAACTGGATTTTTATCTTTTGCGCTGTATAAGATATTTTGATCCCAATGTTTTTCTTGATAGAATTTTCTAAGTAAGAGTTTTACTCTGTTTAAAGAAGTTGTATTGGTAATTGTTGCTGCTAGTATCTCTGCTGATGCCAATGTTACAGGTAAAAATCCTTCGAGAGATTTGCTCAGTGACTTATTATTTGTAGCAAAATCTATACTATTTAATGCGCTACCTTTTTCTCTTGAAATGTTATCGAGATTAATTGCGGCATCTGGTGAAAGCCAAGCTGCTGTTCCAATAAAATAAGCATCAAGTCTTTCAAGCGAAGTTGATTGTTCGTGAGGATAGTTTAAAACATTAAAAACATATTTTGTAAAAATTTCTAACTCTGTAAAGTCATACGTGCCAAGTCTTAATTTATATCGTTCAGCAGTTTTGCTTTCATCACCTTTTTTATTAATTAAACTTCTGTTTGCAGCAACAATAGCCTCAACTGTTAATATCCTTACAATAGATTCTGCAAGATAAGTAATCATTAGAGCAACTGTTGAAGCAGAATCAAGAAACTCATCTTCTCTCATTCTTAAACCAGTTAAAATTTCAAATTCGTCAGCAAATGCTTTTGGCTTAAAATTATCATCATCTTCTTTTCTCAGAAAAGAGTTGAATGTTTTATAAGATTTATAATTTTCATCTGTTTCGCTCTCAAACCCGAAAGAAGGTGCCGTTTCACTTTTTCCAGTAACAAATCCCAAATCACCACTATCAGCGTCTTGACCGCTAACAAAACCAATCCCAAAAAAACCTTCACTTAAGTCTGTATCTGTACTAACTTCATTCAAGTCAAATTGTTCTGAAAGATATTCGTTATTATTGCTTTGAAGATCTTGTATCTCTACACTTGCATTTTCACCGTTTTCTACTTTTATTATATTACCAGAAGGGTCCAGAATGTATTTCGTTGCCATTTTTATTTATCCTTGATAATTTTATCATTGTCTTTCATAAAGTCATCCAGAGATAAATCTCGTAATCGTGAAGTATCTTGAGGATTGTTTAGTGATGCTTGCATAGATTCACCAATTCTATTTATTTCATTATTGACAATGTGATCAAAAGAATTCATTAACTCTTCCTTACTTTTGTTAGACTTTTTAGCAAATGCTTCGCATATAGCTTCATCCAGTTTTAAGTTCCTAATCAATTCTTTAATATCTATAATTTGCATTTTTAATCAACCTCGTAAGTTTCTCTCATTGTAGCTGAGTAGTTTCCTGTGTTAAACGTTGCAGAATCTAATGCAGATGCTCCAAGTCTCATTACACCGTGTGTATTTTCATTCTTTGTTAATTCATTAACTAAACCTAATCCTGCCATTTTTTTCATCAAAGTCGTTATCAAGCTTGTGTCAATCAATACATTGCTATCTACTTGTAATTCACTTGCAGCAACACTTTCTTTTGTCTTCATCAACTTGTCTTTAAATTGTGAAGCTTCTTCTTTTGTCATACGTCGTTCTCTCTCAATTGAAATACTTGTATTTTCTGAATATATGCTGTCTGCATTATAAGAAGCAACATTTAGACTTTCTACATTTGACATGCTACTCTCTGACACAGAAGGCTGTTGTACTCCACTTAACAGATTTTTCATGATGTCAAGATTAGAATTTAATAAAGACATACCTTTCATTCTGTTTGTAAACATATCAGATATTAAATCGTTTGTAGCTATATTTACTGGAGCTGTAGGATTAGTTGTGTCAGTTGTTGTTAGTGGCGCTGCAGGTAAAATAGTGTTTCTTGATTCTTCTTTGTCACTGCCAATTAAATGTAATTCACTCCCATTTTCTTGCATTAATCTAAGCTTAGAAAATATTGTCTTAAGAAATACTGATGCATAAGGATGATTAAATCCTTGAAGACCAGAAATAATTTTGTTTGATAAAACTTCATTAGTCGTGTTTGCATGTGCTCCTGATAAAGCATTACTGTTATACTTAAGTTTTTTAGTCAGATCACTACTGCTACCTAGATAGTTCATTAAATCTTGTGCATAAAAGTTTTTTGAAAACCAATCTAAGTTTTCATTTACAAAATAATTTTTTCTATTTGTTGGATTATTTCTTCTATTGGTCTTCCCGTTGTCTTTGTCAAATGTAAGAACATTTTTATTTATTGATCTTGAGACTTTTGCCCATTGTTTTTTAAATCTTTTTATGTTTGACTTTGCATTAAAATTGTCATCAAAAATTCCTTGTGATCCTTTTCTAATGCCTGTTTCGTCTATTGCACTTAATGCTGACGTTGCTTGAAAAGCTATATTATCACTAGACCCTTTATTTAAAAATCTATTTTCAATTTTATCTATTTTTTCTAGCGCAGACTTTTTCTTCTCTTTATCGTCTATTTTTTCTGCTTTTGCTCTTAGCGCAACAATAGCATCAGATATATCTTGGCCTTTAAATCCAAAGTCACCGCTTATAGCATCACTAACATTTGTGTTTTTTGCTTTATCTGCCATGCTTTCTACGGCTTTAGTTCCGTAACTCATTGTACCTTTAGAATCTTCAAATTTTTTCTTCCTTGATTCTCTTAATATAGAAGAACTAGACTTTTCAAATACTTCTTTCCCTAGTATTTCGTTAATTCCACTTTTTATAGTATCTACAAAAGTTCCAATGACAAAACTAAAAGCATCAGATATACCATCAATAATCCAGCCTGTTATGCTAAAGGCATTTTGTTTTTTCTCCCAAAACTCTTTAAATGCATCCCCAATTGAACTTCCAAGTTCAGCAAATTCACCTGGCTTAAAATGCAAAAAGTCTTCAATCATGTTAGTATCGCTATTTAAAGCACCTGACTTGTCTAACTCGCTCATACCGTTATTAATAACTTTTAGAAGTGCTGTAAATCCTATTGCAGCAGACTTAATAACAGCCCCTGCAATTCTTAGACTTAATGTTGCAAGTTTGCCCATATTATCTTTATTTGCCTTCATGATATCAAGAAGACCTTCAGAGAGACGATTAGCTTTTGTTTTTGTAGAAGCTGATAATTTCTTGCCTTTCTTCTTTTCCTCTGATTTTTCATCATCTTTGTCAAACTTCTTAAAAATTTCGTTTGTCGATCTTTCTAAATAGTCATCAAATATATCGATTCTAGCTTGATTTTTAGGATTAACACTTTGTTTATACTTGTTTATCTCTTGAATAAGTTTTCTTGGGTCTTTTATTTTTTTCAATGCTTCCATATCAACTAATTTATTAAGACTTGCTTCTTTTGCTAGTCCATCGAGTAATAAATTTTTAAATGCTTCTATTCTTTGTTTTCCTTTTTTGCCGTAAAACTTTCCGCCTTTTTGCATTGCTATAGATACATTAGTTTCTAGTTTTGAAAGAATAACATCACCTTTTGTTGCACCAAACATTTCTGCAGCAAAATCTGCCATTGTTGACATTGCTGAAACTAAACCTCCTTTAAATGCATCACTTTTTAAAATATTGCTCATAATATCGATAATAAGCTTTATAGGTTTAATTAAGCCACTCCAAGTGCTAGGATCCATTTTCAATGCGTATTGATAAATAGATTGATATCCACTACTTAAACTAGTCAAAGTTCCTTTTAAGTCACCTGAAAGTGCTATATTGTTAGTTAAACCTTTAACAAATGCTTGAAATGGAGAATCAAAATTCATAACTTTTTGAACCTCTTTAATTGCGCTGTTAAGACCTTTTAACGCTTTCATTTGTTTTGATGTTGGATTTTCTGACTCCATTCTTTTTCTTGCTTGCTCATAAGTCAAACCAATATCTCTATAATGCATAAGCCCTTTCAGACTTTCAGCAGACATGCCTGTGTGTTGTGCCATTAGATCTTTCTCAAATCTATTTAAATCCTCAAAAGATCTCCCAGTTTCTAACATAGAAGTTCTAAACATTTCAATAACATCTTCAGGTTTTTTTGCCTGTATTATATCCATTGCATCTAGATTCATTCCAAAAGTCTGGGATAGCATTGCAACAGAATTTGCTGCATCTTCAAACGTACTAAACTTTTTAAATACAGCAGACGCATCTTCAAGCTTAACTTTCATTTGTGTAAGTCTTGCAGTTGTCCTTCCTATTTCTTCATCTGACAAATGTCCAAATTGAGTTATGTCTTTTCTAAGAACCATAAAGTTTTTAGACAATCTTTTCCTGTCTAAACCAAATTCTTTGGCAGTACTTGTTAATGTTACACCTAGTTCTGCCATTCTTACATTTATATCTTTAAGATTCACAGCAGCATCTTGTGCAAGGTAAGCAACATCTTCAGATGAAAAACCAAAACCCTTTACCATTCTAGAAAATGCTTTAAATTTTGGCAAGTTATTACCTAAGCTTCGTCCAAACATTTCAGAAAAATGTCCCATTGCTTCTATATTCTCACCTAAAAATCCAATCATGGAAGCAATACCGTTTGCTCCGAAGCCAAACAATTTAACAAGCTCTGAAGAAGGATTTTGAAATGAAAGAAGCATTCCTTTTCCTTTGTTTGTCATCGACTTTATACCTTCACCGATAGTTGAATCCATATCAAATTTATCTTTTAAGGCTTCTTGTGCTGTTTGAATAACTTCTACAATGTCTCTTCTTAACGTGTTTCCTATATTTACAGCTGCTTTTGTAATTGTAAATGGGACAGTTAGTGCAAATTTTCCAAATTTTGCTGCTGCACCTATCATACTACCTACAAATGAAGCTACTCCTTTAACTAAAGTAAATCCCATAGACATTGCAGACTTAATTTTCTGTCCTAATGAAAAAACAATCCCGACAATTTGATTTTTTAATTCGACTATTGACCCAACAAACTCTTTTACTTGCTCGTTTATGTTTTTTGAGTTGTTACCAAAATTATTAAAACTTTTGCTGTTTCTCATTAATGCCTTATTAAGTGCATTAGTATCTCTTTTCATGTCTTCACTTATAGATTTTGTAACACTACCCATGCTTGACACAGTTTTACTTGCATTTTGAAGTGTTTCTTTTTGAACATCAGAAGCATCTTTATAGGCATCAGATATTTTTTTAACACTGTTATCTATTGTTTCAAGCTTTTCTTTGCTAAATTGATCCATTACAGACTCAGCAGCATCTTGAAATGATGTGGACATTTCTTGTGCATTGCCTGTCATTGATTCCATGTTTTCTTGCATATCTGTAAAACTTTGAGTCATTTGAGTCATAAAGTCTGCTTGTGTTTGCGTAAGCTTCTGTATTTTTTCTAGTCTAGCAGAAACTTGCTCTAAAACAGAATTTAACTCTCTGGCAATATTAATTTGTCCAGATCCAGCATTTCCTTCTGATTCTTGTGACGCTTGATTTGGATCGTTAGTATCTGCCATTTATATCTCCTTATGCTGTAATTTGAGCTTTAACGTTTCTAGATACAGATTTTTTGTTTAAACTTTCGTTGATAACATCTAAACATAGATTAAATATATCAAACATTTCTTCTGCTGAAGCTTCATTGTTATAATCTTCTTTTTTAATGTCATTGTTTTTTAACTTAGAGATAACTGATTTTGCTTCTGTTAGATCTTTATTTGATGCTTCAATGCGTTGATTAAATACAGAGAAAAGATCTTGCGTAAACAAATTATATGTTTCAAAAACTTCAATATATATTTTATTTAAAAACCCTCCTTTTTTAGCAGCATATACAGCATCATGATCATGCAAATGTAATCTTTGATTTCCGATAGCTAATACTGCACCTTTTCCTTTTCCGTAATAATCTGCAACTTTTTTGTCTACAGGTGTCTTAGACGTCTTTAGTTCTTTAAGCTTTTCTTCAATTTCTTGAATTAAGCGTGGCTCTGTATCTTTTTTACTTTCTCTATGTGAGTTAATATTATCAATAATTGAATTAGCTCTGTCTTTGCCACCAAAACTTTTTAAGTTGCGAATCCAGAATTTTGAAGTTGTTTCTTTTTTAAGATTATTAAGCACAGATTCAGATGCAATTTTCATGTTTACGTTGTTTTTGTCTTTTTTTAGTAATATTTTTATAGCTTCTTCGTTACCTTTATATTTTTTAAATAAACTTGCAGGTACATAGCTATTCATCTCTTCTGCACCTGCGATAATATGATATATTGCATTTGAAAGTTTGTTATTCGTTACATTTTTATCCTTAAGGATATTTTGTGAACTGTCTATTAACTTAAAAGCACTTGTTCTTGAATCAAAATTTTCTTTATATTTTTTTAAAATCCTTAATAAAACTTTATTTTTTGCTGGGTCATCTTTTCTTACTTTTTTATCATAATCATCTTCATTTATTCCTCTAGCTTCAGCTAGACTACCTTTAATAGATGAGAGTTGTCCTACAATGTCTTTCTTTTTATAAATACTGTTTAACGCGCTTAAAGCAACTGCTTTTTCTGGATCAAAGCCACTTCCTATCATTGCAGCTTTTGTAATATCGCCTGATGCTTTATAATACTTGTATGTCATATCACCAATAATACCAACTATTCCTCCCGCAAATTGAATAAAAACTTCTGATAAGTCGTTTAAGAATGAACCTGCCATGCTCATAAATGTAGGTAGATTTAGAACCATTTTACTAGACTCTTTTCCTAACTCATCACTTATGTAGTTTTTATCATCAGTTGATATTCCCATAAGATCAAAAGCTGAAAGCTTATCTACAGACTTGCCTGCTTTTTTAGCAGCTTCTTCAAGAGCTTTTTCTTGTGGATTAATTCCTAACGATTCTACAGCCATCTCTAAGTTTCCTGAAAGCAGTTTTAATCCTGCAGCAAATCCGTACATCATTCCTCTAATTATAGATCCCATGATTTTCCCGCCAATGCCTTTAATTGTATTGAACATTGGCGTTCCTTCTTTTATAAGTTCATTCATTTGATCATAAAGATTATCAATTCTGCCTTTTATTGTACTTCTTTCATTTGCTTGATAGTTTGCTTTTTTAAGGTTTTCTATATAGTTTCCTTCAAAAGACTCAATACTTTTATCATAAGACTCCTCGACTTTTTCTCTTATTTTAGCAATTTCTTTTTGTATTGGACTATTAGGATCATACATGTTGCTTATAGTTTGCATCTTGCTTAAAAATTTTGTCAAAGAAAGACCATCCATGATCTTAAACATGCCTTTTTTACCAGCTTTTAAAATTCCTTTTTCTTTTAAGTTTTTAATTAGATCTTTGTTTGCTGTTTTTGTTGTTCCAAGTAAAGATTGTAATGCTGCTGTTTCTGCTTTTTTAAGGTTTTCTTCAGCACTTTCACCAGCAATCTCTGTCATTTTTTCAACTTTTAAGCCAAACTTATAATATTCCTTTGATACATCATTTTGCAAATCATTACCTAGATCGCCTAACACACCGCCTACAGTCTTAGTTGTTGTTTTAAGTAAACTCATAAATTTCTGAGATGTCAGTGTACCTCTAATCTTAGTAAGCACAACTGTAACAGGTCCTAAAAATGACTTTATTTCATCTAGATTCATGCTAAAACCTAAATGATAAAAGCTTTCATATAGTTTACTTAGACTTATGACACTATTTTTCAAGTCTTTTTGGTTTGCAGCATTGTTTGTTAAACCTCTAAAGAAAGCTGTAAAGGGTGAATCAAAAGTCATAGTTTTTTGAACCATTTTTATAGTAGAAGTTAAGCCCTTCATCATTTCAGTTTGTTGTTTTGTTGGGTCTTGCTCTTCCATTCTTTTTCTTGCTTCATCATAAGTTAAGCCGTAAGACATAAAATTCATCAAAGAATTAAGTCCATTTTCGCTGATACCTGTAATGTTTTGCATTAAAGATTTTTCGTGCCTGTTTAAGTCTTTGAAAGATTTTCCTGTTTGTAACATAGCCTCTCTAAACTGTGTCAGCATTTCCCCTGGGTCTCTTGAAGTTAGTAAATCAAAAGCATCTACATTCATTTCAAACGACTGAAATAACATTGCAGATGCTTTTGATGCTTCTTCAAGAGAACTAAACTTTTTAAATACATTTACAGCATCATCTGTTTTAACGCCCATTTTTCTTAACTTAACAGTTAATCCCATAATTTCATTTGATGATAAATTACCAAAATCAACAATATTAGTTCTTAAGACATGAAATTCTTTAGATAGGGCTTTAAAGTCTAGATTACTACCTTTAGCTGTCTTTTTAAGATTTGTAGCTATATCAATTAAAACTGATGTTGGATCTTTGCCGCTATTGTAAGCTTCTTGTGCATAAAAAGCCATTTGCTGAGCATTTAACCCCATTGCTCTTTGAGCCTCAATTAAAGCTTGTGCTACTTTTAAATCTTTCATAATTGTAGCACCAAAAACCTCAGAATAATGTCCCATTCCTGCAACTAAACTAAAAGTTTCTTTTTGAAAAGAAGCAATACCTGCTGCTCCCATACCAAAAAGTTTTGAAAGCCTTGACTTAGGTGTATTGAACTGCTTTAGTAAACCCTTTGACATTTGAGTCATTTTAGCAGCACCTTTACCAATATGTGATGTTAAGTCAAAGCTTTCTTTTGCTTCTTCACCTGCAGCTTGTATAACCTCTACAAGATCTTTCCTTATTGTATTACCTATATTTGCAGCAAATTTTGCTATCGTAAAAGGAATAGACATCGTCATCATAAAAAATTTAGTTGCAGAACTTAGTATTGAACCTACAATAGAAGCTACTGACTTTAGAAGATTGAAAAGTAGTTTAGGCACGTCATAAAAAAGGCTAAAGCCAAGCGTCATAAATCCATCTTTAATTGTATTAAATTTTTCAACTGCTGAAGCTAAAAATCCGATACCTTTTGTTGCAATGTAAAGAGAATCTTCGACGTCTGTCATTTTATTAATAGCATTATCTAAAGCTTTTGTTGCACTTTTATTACTTTTCATGCTTTTGTTAAGACTATCTGAATTTTCTTTAATAGCAGAAAATATTTTTTGATCTTTTAGTGCTGAAGCATTTAGTTTGTTTGTGCTTTTTTGATTGTTATCTGAGCTTTTATTTATAGCAGAAACAGCATCTTTTGATTGTTTTTCAAAGTTTTTAGAAAAACTTTCAGAAACTGACTGAGATATTTCTTTTGACATGTTACCAGCTTTAGACGTAGTAGTTTGCATTAAATCATCTGACTGCTGCATAGATTGCATCATTTTTTGCATTCCACTTGTCTGGCTTGCTGTCATGTTCATAGACTCATATGCGCTTACCATAGAATCTAAAGCTTGCAAAAGGCCTTTAGAAATATCTAGTTGTATCTGAACTGTATTTTCCATTTATTAGAGCCTCCAAGTAATACCTGAAAGATTTTCAAACTTTTGTGTAAGGTCTTTTTTTTCTTTAAGTGTCTTGTTAATTGCACTAAATGAAGCATTGTCATCTAATTGAATTTTAAGACGCTTAGATACTTCTAATAGAGAAACAAGACAATCCATTTCAGCAGGTCTTCCAGATAACTCAATATCTACATCTTCACTCATTATATATCTTGCAGCAATATTATGAAGAAGTTTTTCTTTTTGTGTCATCATTTTAAATCCTTTTTAAATTATATGTATAGTATAATTATCTTTTAAAATGATTTACTAAATATTCTACTACCACTTGTGTTTCTTTTTGATTGTGATTGTACCATCTGATTCTGCTGTTTAGCATCTTCAAGTTCTTTTTTAAATCTATTTATAAACCAAAAGCGTTGCCAAACCGGGCATTTATATGCATCTTGATAAGTAAAGCCTAAGTGGTACATTAAGATGTAGATTTGTTCAAGATATAAATCTTTATTATTCGGTGTCAGGCCAAAAAAACGAAGCGCCCATTGGAAGGCCAACCTCACTTTGCTCATGACAGTGAGGACAATTCATCCAAGACTTCATAATAATACCTGGCTCATGCTTGTCAAGAAATCTCCGAAGAGATAAAGAGTCTCGTGCAGGAATATTCTTGACAAAGAAATTAAGCTTATTTCGATCAGTAATTCCATCTACTGAAACAATTGAACGAGAAAGTCTGTCTGTGATTGCAGTTTCAACTTTCATTCCACTCTTTTTCTTTCTTTCGTTTGTTATCATCATTTCACGCTCATCATGACCAGTTAAAAACTTAACTCTTACAGTCTTCTTTGTAATTGGCAATTGAACTTCAAATAAATTATCACCCATGACAACAGGATCTACTTCTAGTCTCTTAATCTTTAACTGTGACAAATCAAATGCTTGCTTACTTTTTGTACCACACTCTGGACAATCTACTTCAACATCATAATCAGCACCATATCCTGTGATTCGAAGTGATACAAGCAAAGCATTTCTATCACCACTAATTAAATCATCAGGTTTGATATTTTTATCAACAATACATGATTTTAAAAGTTTTGTTAAAACAGTTCCGCTTTTAATGTAAGCACGAGAAGTTAAAATATCTTCTTCTCTCGCAGTCATTGGACGAATATCAATTGTTTCTTGCCCGTAAAGAGCCCCATCTTGTGTATAAATTACCCCTCGTGAAGGTAAAGGGACACTCTCTTGCGGGATTTCAAAACCGAAATCATCCTTCATTACATTTGAAACTTTAATTGGCCCGTCGCTATTAACTTGCGTATGATCAATAGGCTTATCTAAAGAATTACTCATTAATTATTTCTCCTTAAACGTTTAATACTAATACACTATCCTGGTTCGTGTCTGACAACAAACTTAAGTTGCTCAACACTTCGTCGATCGATAAATTTATTATATCAGAGTCACCAAATTGTAAAACAATATGACCTCTTATAATATAATTCTGCATATCTAATACAGTTTTAGGATCTGTACTTTCAGGAATCATTACTCTATAATCTTGTATATATCCTGCATCTAAAAAACTCTGCATTAAATTGTCTATCTGAATTTTTAATCTTGCATATATGTTTTGAAAACTAGCATTTTGAGAAAACAATATTCCTCCATTTACTAAACTGTCATTAGTAAAAATATCTATTCTCAGTCTTTTTTTAATTTCTTGTAAAGTTCTTACTATACTCTGCAATTGAAATATTGATTTTCTGTTTTCGTAAGATGTACTCTCTGATAATAATTTTATATTTCCGTCCCTAGGCTTATATAAAATATTTACTGCAGCATTTCTCAAATCTTTAGCAAGTATATCAAAGTTTAAATTGTTCTCTAATAAATCTTCTTCATTTATTAAATTATAATTTATTTCTCCTAAATCACTTGACATTTGAGGATAAGCATCTATAAGTGATAAACTCTGTCTAGGACTAATTACTTGAGCAAGTTTCCCTAAAACAAAACTATCAGAAGTTACCTGTTTTTGAAAATCAGTATCAGCATTTGAAGCTATTAAGTCTCCAAAAGTAGGCATTATATATCTACTTCTCAAGTCTAAACCTTTCCATGTAGATACTGCATAATCGTGCTGCTTTTTTAAAACATCTGAATATTTGTAAAACTCTTGTCCTGTTATTGAATTAGTTCCTAAGCTAAATCTTTGATCTATGTCTTCTAATTCTTTTTTGTTTAAATCATAGCTACTTAAAATATTACTAACAAAAAAGAAATTTCCCATAATCCCTCTTGATTTTTTAACAGCATCACCTGCAGAAACAACCCCACTGTTATCAATTTCAATTTTATCAAAAGAAACTACTCTGTTAGAAGAAGCACCGCCAATATCTGCAATAAAGAAATGTCTTCTATCTTCTTCACATTTCTTCAAGACTTTATCTATTAAAGGAATTTCTTTAATCCCAGGCATTAAAAATATGTCTCCAGCACAATTTGCCTCGTCCATTGCAATATCTATTGCTTTGTCATAAGAAGTATATGTACTCTTCGTTTCATTTGCATCATTTAACTCTCTTATAACTGCGTCATTTCTTAAAAATCTTTTGTCTGAATCTCTTATGTCTACACCATCAAACCCACCATATGTAAAGAAATCAAAAGAAAGTTTATTTTTCAATTTAGCTATTATTTCTCTATTGTTTACTTTCCAAACTTTGTTGTCATTCAAATTTAAATATTCATAATTATCAGCAAGTGTAGCACCTGAATGTTTGTAAAATGTCTGCATTGCATTAGACTCATTATATGTTAAAGTAAAATTACCAGCATCATCTGTTTTAATTCTTATTTTTTCTAAATGGAAAAAAGAGTTAAGATAATTGTCTTGTTCTACCCATACGTCTTTTTGAATATTAGATAAGCCATTTAAGAAATACTTTGTATAGTAAAAATGAGGTGAAATTAAATTTGTTTCATTCCCATCATTAGAATCAACATATCTAGTTTGTTTGTTTGAATTTATTACAGGTTGTGTAAATATAACACCCCAATTGTTATTAACGTTGCTTTCTTCGCCTAAGACTGTATCAGTATAATAATTTAAAGCAAACATTGGAGGCAAATGATATACACCGTTTATATCAAACAATGTTTCACTTTCATCATACCAACCAGAAAAGCATTCCTTTTTCAGACTTATATGTGGGTAAGATCTAAAACCTGAAGGTATATATTCATGTTGATTTTGAATGACTTTATATTCTATTACATTATCTATTTCTACTCTTAAAACTTTACTTTTGTTTTCGTATAATCCTTTTTCTATAACTTTTTTGGAAGTAAAGTCATAATAGCTATAGACTGTTCCAATTTGACGTCCAATATAATCTTTACTTTCAGGATCTAAATTAACGTTTTCATAGTACTCAAGCTGCTCAAAACTATTAATTCTTGGATCATATTCGAAAACATAAATATCAAAGGTTGCATACTCATCTGGAGATGCATTTCTTGTTACAGAAGTATCGCCTCTTAGCTTAGGATTGATTTTTATTCTAAATCTATTACCTATTTCACCATCGTCTAAAGACCAAAAACGGAACAAATTCTGTACTTTTTCGTGTATGTTTGTTCTATTGTTTGCAATCCCTTCTCTATTAAAAGGTTGTGCTGTTATCCATGGAGTTTTTGCTGTTGTAAATTCACTCTCAAAAGAATTAAAATCAGGTAAGTTTGTATTGTTACTTATTTCGCTAAAAGGCTTTGTTGTTAAAATCTTGCAGTCATGACTTGCTTTAACTTCTTTACTCATACCTGCGAAAGAAAAAGATGCGTAATTTAAATGTCCTCTATTTAAAAACTTATCTGCGAAATAGTTGATATTATTATCTAAGTAATTTGTTTGCTTTAAAATTTGATTGCTAGAATTTCCAAAAGAATCTTTTATATAGGGTGAGACTTTTGTTTTTAGAAAATTTGATGAACCTGAATTTTCAATATAAGGATTATGACCTAACATTAAAATGTTATTATTGTTACTGCTAATTGATGCTATTGATTTTACCTGAGTGTCGTAATCAGAAGAGCCTGTAGAGTATGTAATGTTCCCTACTGACCCAGTTGTTAGACTTGGAAGAACTCCGCTTGCAAATAACACAACGTCTGTTATAAAATGAGGCTTCTTATTACCTGATGTATCTATTCCTAATTCATCTATGTAGTCAAATGTTAAAAGATCTTTTTCTTCAAAAGTTTTCAGTAAAAACGTAACGTTTCCAGGCTTGCCGTTTGCAACAGCATTTAGATTAGGACCTCTTTGATGTGTAAGAGTGCCGCTAGAAATATCATTTGCAGCATTAAAGCCACTGCCTGACATTTTGCCCGTATTTGAATCTATAGTACCTGTGCCTATGCCTAAGACTCTTGTAAAAGAAGAATAAATGCCTCCATTGTTCAACCATAAAGAAGCAGCATCATAAGCCATACTATCAGCATGACAAGTATAGTTGTCGAAAAGGTGAGCATATTGATTCTGTCTTGCTGTGCCTAGTGTGTTTTCTAATGTATTATAGACTTGGGCATCACCTATAGTTTGACCGGCAAATATTTTTTGTGGAACAAAAGCAGGACCTTTATAAGCTGTGCCTATAATGTTTGCTGTTGTTGCAATCAAGCTTTGTTCAACAACTTGTGAGTCATCTTCTTTTGCGTTCCCAAGACTTATATCGATAAAATTTGTGTCTAGCATTTTATTCCTGCAATCGTTTAAATACGTAATTAATTATGAGTTACCAGAATTTTGTTGTTTTTGATAACTATTAATTATTGATAAAATATACATGCAAGTTAAAATCTTTTTACAGACAGCAAAAAAGAGCACCCTGAATAAACAGAATGCTCTTTATTATGAGCAACGTTTCTTAGTTATGAAACTGATCTTAGTATTGTAATACGCAGTTATCAAAACGAATAGTTAGAGAAATCTCAGTCATGTCATCACCGTCATAAGAAAGATCACCAAAGTTTGCACTTGTTAAGAAAGCACCTTTAATGTCCCATAACTCAACAACAGTTCCAACAGGATCTAATAATTTAAGCTGGCAATCTCTTTTGTAGAAATCTGCGTATCCAGCACGACCACTTACAGACTCATAATGTGTCCGGATCCACTCCATAACTTGTTGTGAACCTGAAGGTGCAATTGGATCATGTAATGTTACAGACATAGTCTCAAAAGTTGTCTTACCAGCAAGATAACGTGTGCTGTTAATAAAAGGTACTTGTGTCTCGTTTGTAGAATATGAAGGACGACTTGCGGTCTTCATAAGAAAAGCATCGATACCCTCAATAGCAAAGACCCAACGATTTTTTCTCTTTGGTTCAAACTTATTAGGTATCATCTCCGTTACTGATAGTGTCTCAGCCATTTTTAAAACTCCTAAATTCTTTGTTTATATATATCATTAAAATTCTTATTGTATGTTATTTGCCACAACAAAGTCTAAAGAAATAAATTCTACGCTCTTTGTAGGTTGCAAGTAAATCTTACCACGAATGGTATTGTTTTCGACGTCGTTTTGAGTAGTTGTTGTTGTATCGATTTGAACCTTATATCTTTCAACACCTCTTCTTTGTTGCACGTTTGCCATAATAGGCTCAACCAGTGCAGAGAATTTAGTGAGTGTTGATGCTCTATTCGGCTCAAATAAAAGCTCTTCTCCAACTTTTTTAACTTTACGACGAATGTCAATCAATAAACGTCTTACATTAATACGATCCAAAGCAGATGCATCTTGTAATAAAGTCTTTTGACCAAATGCATAAACCTCACCGCTACGTCCAGCTGGAACATAAATCGGATTAATATCTGCATCATATAACTC
>Ga0208791_1000269_pt1 | contig 26607 bp, 41 predicted proteins | sample 11_taG_FD_184084 | JGI IMG/M metagenome (GOLD analysis project Ga0208791, IMG submission 184084) | Marine viral communities from the Subarctic Pacific Ocean - 11_ETSP_OMZ_AT15265 metaG (SPAdes) (version 2) | ecosystem: Environmental > Aquatic > Marine > Oceanic | place: Pacific Ocean | collected...
TGTTCCATTATTTCTGGCGGGATTGTCATTTTAATATTCTCTGGATCATTTGGAATATCTTGAAAGATATCTTCTACTTTGTATTCGTATTGTTTACTCATTGCTATTCCTTTTTATGCTAAATATTTATATGAAGGATGCTTACTATACGGCCTTCTATGATATTGTGAAAGATACGCAGTCATCGACTGGATACGATTTGCCGGATCATATTGAAGCGTACATTGTGATGCTATTAACCGACTTCGTCGACCGCGACGATATTCCTCCCGCTTCAACATTTACTGAAATGTACCTTACTCTTAAATCTAAAAACGATGCTAAAAATCTTGGCGATACTTGTCTGTTTGTAAGCGGTGTATTTCCTGAGTACAAAAAACGACACGGTATCCAACGCAGATTTTATCAAGATATTGGCTCGTCATCATATGAAATGGCAAGTACAATGAACGTTGAGTTGTTTCCTGTACTTGCTAGACATTTTGTATTTTTAAGCCAATTCATAGAAGTTACTTGTAATAAAAAAGAGGTTAAAAGTTTACTCTTTTAAAATTCTTGTTCCCAAGTCCAAGCATAGTAACCTTTACCATTAGTGTCACCACCGCCTTCATTGTCTACTTCTTCACCGTCATAGACAAAGCCCCATACTAAATCATTACCGGCAGCATCTTCGTCAACAATTACTTTTAGTTTTGTTTCATCAAACAACCCTGGTGTCTCTAAATAGCCTTCCCAGAATGTACCTTTTTCTGCTGAATGGAATTGAAATACGCAATCACCTTTATCAAAACTTTCGTAGCTTTTTGCATTGCCGTCATAGTCTAGTGTTTCACTAATTCCAACTTGAGCTTCAATTTCCCAATCACTATCTTCACCGATTCGTTCAACAAACTCACTGACACCTTCACCTTCAATTACGTCTTCGATATATTCTCCATCATAGTCCGCTGAACTAACTTTTTCAATAGTCATATATGCACCATCGTATTCTGCTTGGTTATTATGAAATTGTTCGTTAATTGGTTCAAACCAAGGTGCACCTGTTGATTCTGGATCTTTTGGATCGTGTAAAAATAATGCTCCTTTTGGAATAGTAGTAGGATCAATATCATCGAATTCAATATCTGATTTTCCACTAAGTATGTTATCAGCAGTATGTTCTTCTGCATTAACACAATATTGAACTAAATCATTATCACCGTATTCTTTACTATGTTCTGACCAAAAGTCTTTTGCTTCTTTACTAATCTTTGCAAATACTGTTTCGCCGCCATAACCATTTACTGTAATTTTATAGTAATGCGGACCTTTTAGTTCTTCTACTAGTTCTGTTTTTTCTTGTGATGTTGCCATAATTATATCTCCATATCGGCAGCGACAATATACCGCCAATCGTTGCTTTTAAGTATGCCAGGACGATGCCAAGTCTTACCTGGAAATATCAACCAATGGCCTTGCTTTGCAGGAACATAAGTTGTATCACCTTCTGGCGTTGTGTGTGCAAGCTCAGTACCACTTGTGTCTAAGTCTGCGTCTTCAGGAAGTTTAATATAGTAAACTCCACTAAGAACAATACTATCATCACGTTTATGTTGATGCCAGTAATTGTTTCTATCTTCTTGTGTTTCTAAATTTGTTTTGTATCCCCAACTCTTAATTGTTTTTATTTGACGTTCTTGTTGCATATAAGCAAACGCACTCCAAATAAAACTCATCTTTAGATTATTCCAATGTTCACCTGGTAATCCAAAAACATTAACATTAGTTTGAAAGGGAGGACTATTATCCCAATATTGTCCTTTATTAATCAGCTCATCAATACCGTTGATATAGTGTTGCTGTGCATCAACAGTAATAAGCGATTGCCAATTATAAAGTTCATATTCAATCAATTGATATTTCGTCCGTATCTAAGTATGAAACACAGTTTTCTGGTGTTGACTCAACATATGGATCTGCATCACTGCCATCATTATTGATACCAGGTTCCTGCCACCATTTTTCAACAACACCGTCGTTGATAATAGCCATATATCGCCAGCTACGTAATCCAAAGCCTAAATGCTCCTTGTTAATCAACATACCCATACCGCGGGTAAATTCTCCTGATCCATCTGGTATTACTTTTACACGTTCAATGCATTGATCCTTTGCCCACTTGTTCATAACAAATGAGTCGTTGACGCTCATACAATATACTTCGTCAATATTCATTGTACGAATTGCATTATAGTTTTCTTCAAATCCTGGTAGTTGGTATGTAGAGCAAGTAGGCGTAAACGCTCCTGGTAAACTAAAAAGAACTACTCTCTTTCCTGCAAAGTAGTCATCTGTAGTTTTGTCTTCCCAACGGAAAGGATTTGGGCCGTCGATGCTGTCATCTCGTACTCTTGTTTTAAATGTTACGTTTGGTAATTTAAAACCTTCAATCATAGTATCTCCTTAATAGTTTGACTATTAAGTAAGTATACGAGATATTTCTTAATTTGTCAAGTCTTTTTTAGTATTTTTTCTGTATAAATACACATAAGCAAAGCGTGAGGGTTTTTCTTATGGATTTTCTAACACTAATAGGTGAAGTAGGCTTTCCTATCGCAGGCGCAATAGCCGCAGGTGGGTTTGTTTTCTTAACACTTAAATTTATTCTAGCCGGAGTAACTGGTTCGGTTACCACCTTGAAAAATATTATTGGACAGTTAGACAATCGTGTGCAAACAATGAATAATGACTTAGTTAAGGTTGATGCATTACTAAGTCACGCACTAGACGTAAAACCAAATATAGAACGCATTGCTGCAAACGAAGGTAAAGACGATGCTAGGAGAGACTAATGTTCGAATCTAAGTGGGATAAATTCTACAATAATCAAAACGATACAACCCGTGCTTGGTTAGATGCACAATCAAAAGAAACTAATAAATTAATAACTGCTGTGTCAGTTCCTGCTTTTATTTTAGGTTTACTGTTTGGGTTCATTCTTAGTATAGGATTTTAAATGGATATAGCACAAGCAATTAGTGATTATGGTTTCCCAATTATTGCAGCTATGGGAATGGGATATTTTATATTCTTCATATGGCGCTGGGTAACTGAAACTATTGATCCTGTTATAGGTGAAACAATGGGCACACTAATTAAACTTGTTGATCGAGTACGTATGTTAGATAACGACTTGATAAGATTAAATACAAAATTAACAATGGTTTTAGAAAATAGATCTAAGTTAGATAGAGAGCGTACTATTGAACTAGAACAAATTGTTGCAAAATATTCAGATACTACAAATGATGCCTTCGATAGTACGGGAGGCAATGATGAACCAAAAAAGTAACACCTACTCCGAGGACAACAGGCGGTCCGCCCTGGAAATTATTGACTTTAACTTACGGAAGCATAGCGATTATATTTGCGGTATTGGTTGCGGTGCATTAGTAGTTACACTAATTGGGATTGTTTACTTGCTTATTTTGTTGTAGCAATAAACACGCCATTCCAATCTTTAGGTAACTTCTGTGTCTTTTGGAATTTACAACGTTCAATCCACATAGCATAGTATCCTGCCATTTTGCCACTAAAATGTCTTTCTAATCTTTCACATATGTATATTGCTTCGTCAAACTTTTGTGCAAGATATGCTTCATACATTTGTTCGTGCATTTGTTTACTTTTTATATCTGACTTACTATTCATATCGTCTAGTACTGTCCAAATACCAATGCCAACACTTTTACCTTTAACTGCTAAGTCGTCTATTTTTAAGTAGAAGAAGTCGTCTTTAGTTTGTTGATATGTAGCATCTCCAACAAGTAATACACATCCGTACTCTTTACATTTGCTTTCAATACGAGCTGCTGTACTGACTGCGTCTCCAAGGACATCATAGCTGTGTCGTTGTGTACTTCCCATTTCGCCAAGATAGCCAAGACCAGTATTGATGCCGGCACCCATACCAACAGGCGGCCTGCCTTCTGCTGTAATTTTGTCATTAAACTTCTCCACTGCACGTAACATATCTAATCCACACTGTACTGCTGTCTTAGGATGTTGTGGATCGTTTATCGGTGCATTGTGTACGTGCATACTTGCATCACCAATATATTTTATAACCATACCATCTGCATCTAGTATAGGTTGCGTAATTGCATCCATATAGCCATTCATAATTTTTGTAAGGCCTTTTACATCATCGCCAAATGATTCGCCTAATGGTGTAAAGCCTCGTAAGTCCGAGAAACAAATTGAAACTTCTTTCTTCATACCATCTTTGATTAGTGCAGGATTCTCTTGCAGTAAACGCACTACAGTAGGACTTGCATAACCTGCGAACTGTTTCTTAATTGCTTGCTTCTCTAAAAACTCTCGTACAAATTTGATACCATATACTTGCAATGCGACTATGATAAACACTATAACAGGCGCTGTAACGTCTAATAACAGCTTCTCTGTTGCGTATGTGTATATACTGTAGGGTACAACTCCGCCTATTAGTACAACTGTTGTAGCAAGCCCTATAAGCATCCAGCGGCTTAATAAGATAAGCAATAAACCTCCTACTGCTAGTGCTACAAGCTCTGCTGTAGGCGCCCAATCAGGACGTTGTATGTTTGTACCAGCAAACATTGTGCCTAGTACAGCCGCTTGTACTTCACCTGCATATACACTGCCCATTGCTGTAGGAGCAGGGTTAGCAATACCTGCGGCTGTTACATCTACTATAACTACTGCACCTTCAAAGTCGTTTGGTAAGTCTGCTACGCTTACACGTTTTGAACGTTGACTCCAGTCTATCCATACACGCCCTTCTGAGTCTGTTGGTATAATACCAAACTGTGGTATACGCATTTTCTCAATTCCAAACTGATTTAGTTTGATTTGGAAATTAGGATCACCTGCAATAACACGTAGAGTTTCGAGTGCTAGACTTGGATACAGTGTGCCGTCTACAACAGCAACAGTTGGCATACGCCTTACTACTCCATCTATCTCTGGTTCTGTGCTTACAATGCCCGCTCCAACTGAATTGTTTTCTAGTATAGGTATGTTTGCAATAATTCCGTTATAGGGTAAAATGCGATCTAAGAACTGTGGTTGTATGATTGCCGCACCAGGATTAATAGGTTCGTTTTTTGTTTTATCACTAGGACGGCTTGCTAGTATAACTGGTAGTGCTAACATAGTTTCTGCTAGTTCTGCATCACCGCCCAGCCTATCTACCTCTGGCATCATTATATTCCATACAACTAAGCCTGCACCTTTGTCGTATAAGTCTTTTATAATGTCTGAGTATATGTTACGAGGGAAAGGATACTGCCCGTATTTGTTTAGTGCATCATCGTCTATTTCTACAACATAGATATTGTTTTCAACTGCGGGTTGACTTACTATAAGTTGATCGAAATAATTTAATTTAATACTTTGTAGAAAGTTACTAGGGTTTGCAAATGCATATACCAATATCCCTAGTGTTATCAATGCCCACCAAGGGCTTAGTAATCTTTTCATTTTTTGATCCTAACACGTTTTTAGTATTTAGTGCCTAGGCTGTTCCCGTTGTTCTAATTGTTGTTTGAACATCGCTTGTACTTCTGGTGCATTATCCGTTGCTCTTAAAAACTCTAGTATGCCACTCCAACTGTTGCCCATAAACAGTATCCAACCGTCCTTGTATAATACGCTACGGCTGTTTAAATTTTTGAAGTAGAAGTTTTTATAGTGATATTCGTTCATCACTGATATTTAGTATTGCGTTACGCTAATGCTACATCCGCTAGGGTTAGTACATATACTTGTCATTGTGTATGATTTTGCTGAATTGCTGTGTTGTTCTAAACTAAAGTTATATGCTGGCCCATATGTACTTGACAAGTCAATAGTTGCACTGTGTGATCCGCCTCCGTGTTGATTTACATCAACTAGATTGTAGTCGCCTTCTATGTCAAGATCAAGATATGTTGAGCCTTGGTTTCCATTTTGCGCCACATCAACATTATTGTCGTCTCCGTCTATGTCAACATACATTGTGTGAGCACCATTTTTACGTTGTGATAAGTTTACTTCATTATCGTCGCCAATTATACCAGCGTTTAATTCGTGTGATGCCCAACAACAGTTTGCGGCTTGATCAGTTTGTGCTGAATGGAAGACATTGTTATTACCTGTAATAGCAACATATGCGTCGTGGTCGCCACCTTCGGTCGTATCAGTAGTACCATCTATCTGCTTGCCTTGCCACATTTTTACGTTGTTATCATCACCCGTTAATACCAGTCTACCAAAGTTGCTTTCGCCTCCACCACCTTGATAACCATCTACGGTGTTGTCATTTCCTATAACAGCAATTTCTGCTTGTTCGTACTGTGATCCGTTTTGTGTTAGTGTTAGTGTATTCCTGTCTCCAGTAAGTGGTGTGTTACCGTAGCCATACACCATATGATTGTTACCGTCCTGGTCAATAACAATAGTATTGTCGTCTCCGTTCGCTTCAACTACAGCTAAATTATCATCACCATTTTGTGTAACTGTAATACTTTGATCATAGTCGCCACCATTACCAACTTCAGCCGAAACATAGTTGTCGTTGCCTGTTTGTGTAACGTCAAGCACACAATTATTACCGTGACAGTCTAAAAATGCTTCGTTGTCGTCGCCTGTTTGAATTGCTTTGGTAATACCGTTGCCTGCAGATACGTAAACTTTTACAGCATTACGATCACCTGTTTGATTGTATGTTGTACTAGTATTATTGCCACTAATTGTTGCTTTGCTAGTGCCGCCTGACAGACCAGTAATTGTATTATCATTACCTTCTTGTGTGATAGTCAAGTTAGTATTGTCACCAACTTGGTTTACATAAATTTCATTGGCCATACAGGATTGGCTAACAAAGTAAGTTAGTATAACTGCTATTCCTAAATGTGTTCCTGTTATCTTCATTACTGTCTTTGTTTTATATCTATTTGATTGGTTCCTGAACCTAACATATATTCGTATACTGCTTCATCACTTTGTTCAATATTAATACGATAACCACTTTCTTGACTTAAATTTAGTTTCATATAGTTATTTACGTCTGTACTAGTTCTTTGTACAGTCCATTTATCTTGTTCTATACTAAGTGTAATACGTGTTGTCTCATCATATCCGCCTAACTCTGCTTCAAAAATTTGATCGTTTGATGCTTTTAATTCGTCTCTAAACAATGCCGCTAGTGCTAAGTTTAATTGATCTATCATATCTACTAATAGCTCACCTAAGTAATAGTCTACACTATAATCTAAGTCTGTTACCCAGATATCTTTGATTGTTTCTACTAGTGCATCTTCGTCAAGATCGTCAAACTCCAAAGCGTCAATGTCAAGGAATTCAAACATTGTACGGGTACGTTTGCGTATTTGATCTTCTTCTTCCTCAATAACTGTTTTTTTGCGTACAATTAAAAGGTTATTAATTTGATCTTCGTTTAGACCTATAACCACAGGTGGAGATGGCAGTTGCCCACTGTGAGAAACTTGTGTTGCCTGAAATGCTTGATTCATTACAACAAATCCCTCGTCTGTTTCAACTTTGATTTCGCCTGTTATACAATACCCACTAGCATCACAACTAGGTAATAGTGTTACCATTGAGCCACCGATCTCATCTACAACCATAATAAAGTCTGTACCACGCACAGATATAGTTGCACTTGGTGTGCGTACTCTTACATTTTGTCTTGAGTTTTTAGCAATTTGACCACTTGCATAACGCACTGTACCTAGTGCCGCTCGCATATCTAATTTACCCGTGCCTGATGCCGGGTCGTATACAAAGTCGTCTATGACTAGTATACTGTTATCGATAACATCTACTCTAGTTTCATCAATGAAGTCTAAACGCATCTTTCCACGTTTAGTCCTAGCTGTGTCCATTGCTTCGAGAGGAATGCCTTTAGTATCACCAATTACATTGCTCTCACGTACAATCTCACCAGAGCCTTTAAGCTCTGTCACTGTGCCGATTTGTGCAGCAGCTTGTGAATTCAAAGCCAAGAGGCCGATGACTACTAGAGCGAAGACTTTCATCTTAATCTCTCTGTGTTATATCTACGTCTTGACTATCGCCACTAAATGTTGCTTCTATTGTACTTCCGTCAACACCGCTTTGTGTAATATCATATGTACTACCGCCGCCTGTAATGTTTAAATTAATAGTATGACCGTCTAGACTTGCACCGCCGCTTGAGTTAATAGTAATAGCATTACCTTCGTCGCCTGCTGCACTTGTAGTTGCTAGTGATGCACTATTGTCCGATACTACAGTAACACTAGCATCAACACCGTCGATTGTAGTGTTTAAAATATTATTGTCACCGTCGATGTCAAACGTTAAAACACTACCACCTGCATCAGATGTTTCACCAATGTTAAATGTATATGTGTTGTCGTCGCCATCGCCATCAATGTCTAGTTGTACATCTTCACAGTTACCTGATCCTGCTGTTCCTAAACTATCACAGTTTAATGTTACAGCATTTGAATCTCCAAAGAAATCCCAAGTTCCTGTGTAATCAGCACCATTAATAGTAGCAGCAATAGTATTAGTATTACCTGTTTGTGTAATACTGAATGTCATATCGTCGCCGTTAATTGTGAAGTCAGTAGTTGAATTACCGATTTCGTTATCTGTCCCGTCTTGTACGATATCTAAGTCTAAGTTGTCTCCAACCTGAGTAATGTATATATCATTAGCCAGAGCGACTGTAGACGTTAACAAGAAAGGTAATATGTATAAAAGTTTTTTCATTTTTAATTGCCCTCGACTTTCGTCTTATTGGTTATTCATCATCCTTTGTTGGTACACATAAGTCATCAGCACTGCAATTTAATCTTGCATCTGGCCATTTCTTAAGAGCTTCCTCTAGTACTAATGGCCTTACTTCAGGTAACTTACCTGTATACGTTACATCTTTAAATTTCCATAATCCACTGTGTTCGCCCTCGTGAACCATTTCAATTACTCCTTGTTCTATCGCTGCTCGTACTGCATAGTTAACTGGTTCGTTAACACTGTAGCCGGTTTCAGCTTCTACAAGTTTTGTACCCAAGTCAAAAAACTTGAATATGTCCGCTCCGGACCTATAGCTCGCGATTGTCTTTTCGGTTGCTATACTCATTAGCACTTTCCCTGTGCTAACACTTACTAAACGCATTACAACAGTTACAGTATCTACCCTGTATTCTGTTTGAGCACCGACACCTAAGTATCTTGCTCCTACGCCACCTACTGCTGTGTTGCTATCATACCCGACAATTCCTCCTTCAAGTATAAGCCCTGCAAACAACATCGGCTTTAACGGTGTAGGACCGTTTGGAAGTTCTTTTTCATAAACTTCTCGTGTACTTCGAATAAGTTGACGTTCTTTAATCAAATTATCCATACCCACACGCTCTACAACTTCAAACCAGACGCCGTTACCTACATCTTGGAGTGCCTTAATAACCCATACTTCTGAGCCCTGAGTTACTGCACTCGACAAGTTGGCGATATTGTCCGCCGGCTTACGCTGTCCTGTTGCATCTCTGAAACCATAAACAGCGATAGTAATCTTTGGTCCATCTATTGCGGGGACCGCCGCAAGCCTATCTTCAATCGGACTAACTTGTACTACAGGCGATACATTAGTACTTTCTAATATTTGGAGACTCGGATTGACCGCGCATCCTTGTAAAAATAATATCCCAATTCCTATAGTTAAAAGCGTCTTTATCATTCGCATTAGAAGTTAAACTCCCCTGCGCCTGGAATTGTGATTTCGGTTATACTACCGTCCTCACCAACGATTGTTAAAGTAATAGTGCCTGATGTTGGATCTTTAACCCAAGTAAGTGTTGATCCTTCAATAGTTGCTGTGCCTGTATTAGTGCAAGTATCTCCACAATCGGCAAACATAGCGTCTACCATTTGTTTACTTAGATTAGCATAAATTCTACTTTCAACATTTCTAAGAAATTTGTTTAGTGTAGTATTTTCTAATTCACGCTCTAACCTGCTTGCCTCTGCTTCTGCTGCCTTACGCAAGTCTTCTTTACGATTATGTTGTAACTGTTCTACACTTAGTACGTGTGTAGAATAGCCATTCCCGTAATGGAAAGCTGGAGATTTAAAACCCCATACCATATCAGCATTCGCTGAATAAGGCATTGCTAGTAGTATTGCGATCATACCAAATATTTTTTTCATAATAGTCTCCTGATACTGTATTTATGAAGTATCGATACTAAAGTTAAATATGTTGCAACATTACTTCTGTATTTATCATTTGGTGTAAAAAATTTTACACCTAGTTAATAAAAAATAAATATATTATGAACAATACAATATCAGAAAAAGAAATACAACGCAATAGAGAAGAACAAGACGCTCTTTGGAAAATATGTGGAGAGCTTGCCGAATATCACGAAGAACTTAAATATCAAACTGCTTTGCCCGATGAGGTAGAAATGTTAGAACGTGATAGAATTAGTGATGCACTTGCAAAGACTGAAGGGAATCAATCTAAAGCTGCTAAACTATTAAAAATAGGTAGAACTAATTTAATTGCTAAAATGAAAAAGTACGACTTTCCGTTTATTTCTTCCCAATAGCAAAAGCCATCTTGCCGCCGACACGTGAACTGTAGTAGTTCTTGCCGCCTTCAAGTAATACCTTGCCTGAGAATGTTGGTGGATAAACTGCTTTGAATTCACCTAGTACAGCATCATCACCTCGTTTGCCCATCTTAGTATACAATTGAATAATGTCGGATTGATTTAGTAGTGCAATAGCACCTTTTGAAAAAGTGTCTTCGGCGTTAATAACTTTTGCACAAGTCTTACTAGCTGCACTTAATAACGCATACCCTGTGTTAAAGCCTTTTGTTTCTAATTTAAATGCAAACGGTTCGGCAATCTTTTGTGCTTGTGGACTCATACCATCTAAGTCACTTTTACCTTCTTTGATGTATTTCTTAATTTCTTCGTTTAAGGTATCGTCAATACCTTCGATGCCAAGCATTTTACCAACTTCAATTGGTCCGTCATATTGACTATTTTCAGCGATAGTGCTTACTAACTGTGCAGCAAATTCTGCTACTCCGCCTTTGTTTAGAATTTCGTTACCATTTTTACGTGCCTTAAGAACTGCATCGTGTAAGTTTTTTGAACTTGCAGCAGCACCTTGTCCGCCTTTTGAACTAATACCAATTTGTGCGCCATTAGGTGCAATCATAAACGAGTCACATAGAGCAGCGTTCATTGCCATTGGCCAATAAACTTCACAGTCTCTCCATTCAGCACCGTCTGCTAGTTGCTGTCTAGCATCTTCTGCTTGACCTTTAATAACTCCGCCCATTAGTGCAACTGGTTGCATTACTTCTCCAAAGTAATCACGAATGGCTGCTTGTTGATCGTACATCTGTGGAAATACAATTCCGCCGCGACCTTGTGCTAAATTTTGTAGTGCTTCTTTAAATACGTTTACAACTTGTTCTTCCGAATTTTTTTCAACAGTGTTGATAATACTATCGACACCCTTAAATCTATTTTCAGTTCTAATTAAATGCTGTGGGTCAAACCCTGATGCAAACTTCTTTGCACCTTTAGTTTGTAATGCCCAGCCTGGAGGAGTTTGTTTGTTTGCCCAACTTCCCATAAGATCAAAACCTACTGACTGCATATACTTGCCCCAGTATACGTGATTGCCGTCTTGATCGTCTAATTGAGCTATACCGAAGGAAAGCATATTTTTTGCAGGCTTGTTAACCCATTCAATTTCTACATTGCCGTGTTCTTTCTTAAACAATTCAATGTATTCGTCTCGTGCTTCAGGAGTTTCAAATTTGCTTGTTTGTGCATCTGGGTAAGCAACTACTTGTACAATAGCATATTCTCTACCATCTTGATGTGTAAATTTGTCACCAGCATTTCTGCCAAAGAATCCTTTTGATTCTGCAACTAATTTTGTTCCTACTGATTTAAACTCATTAAAGCGCATTGATTATTCCTAAATGTTTTTAGTATTTATGTTAATTTAGGAAACAGCATATCGCGACAGAACACTTCTACATCTTCTTCCGGCAAGCCTAACGACTTCATAACATTTGGTGTATGTGGATTTTGTTGCTGATTGTGGCAATAGTAATCTTGTGCCGCTTGAACTTCATCTCTGTTACCAGCACCGTCAAACTGTGGTACTTCGTCAAACCAAGCACGTAAATTATTAAGAGCAATGTCAATAATAGCACACGCTTCTTCTTCGTCGCTTACGTTGCCTGCGGCAAGCATTTTATCTGTAAAGATATTAGTTGCCCATTCTGGTAAAGCACGTTGCTTCTTAGGTATAAAGTCTTCAACGCTTTCTTTGTATCCGTCAATCATAATATGATCTACAGTAGCACTTGGACTAAAATCGTGGAAGGCTCCAGTCATTTTATTCTTACCTGCAATAACATCAAAGCCGTATATAGGCGCATCGTTATTAAGCACAGGAAAACAACATACGTGCATCATCCATAAGCCTTTAGACTCACGTGCATCTACAACGTCTATGTGCGCTCTACGTACACTGTCGTTTGCATACACACGGTTAATCCAACTGCCATCTTCTTTATTAAAGTGGTCTAGTCCTGGTTCTGCAATTTCAGTTGCATACTCTTCAAATATGTCAAGTATATCACTCTGACACTGCGTCAGATGGTTCCAAAGTACGCTCAAGGCCTATCTCCATTAGTTGTTGAAATAATTGTGTTGCTGAGTCAAATACCCACTTGGCTTCGTCTGCCATTTCGTCAGTAGTAAGTTCTCTAATTTTATCTTTGATTGCAGGTATGTCTCCGTCAAAATCATACATTCGACCTTCGCCTGGAATTTTCTTTTTTATCATTTGACCGCCACTCATATCTCCCATATACAAAACATAGACGTGGGCCATAAGCGCATTTTTGTCGTGCATTATATCTCGCATATGCTGAAGATAATCAATGGTACTTTGCACCATTAGAGGCTCATTGTCGTGTTTCCACAGTTCTCTAAAGTCTTCTTCAATTAATAATTTACGTGATAAGTTTTGACCAATGTCTGCAAATATACCGTGTGCTCCACACATTGCTTCTAGTAGGTCGTATTTTTTATGTTGATTCCATAAGTATGTTGCGTACAAGTCGGGATGCATTTTGCCACCCATCATTAATTTTGCGAATTCTTGTCTCTCTGCATTTTTGTGATGATCCCAAGTGAGCTCTTTGATTTTGCTCATTCTTCCTCCAGTTTAATCTGCAAGGGGAAACCGTGATTTCTACTTGCGGTTGTAGCTTCAATTGATTTTTGTTCAGCTATTTCAAATGTATATATGCCGGCAACACCTGATCCTTCGTTATGAATGGTTAGTGTGATCTTTTCTGCTGTGTCATTTGTATGTTTAAAAATTTCTGTGAGTACTTTAACTACCCAATCAACTGGTGTCTGATCATCATTAAGTAATACAACTTTATACTTTATTGGTTCTTGTGTTACTTTTTTAATTCTTTCGTCAATTTGAACATCTTCAATAAATTCAGTATTCATTTGTTTCTCCTAATAATTGGGGGAGATATTTCACTCCCCCTAGACTCTTTACTTGCCTTCAATAACCGAACTATCGTTAATTTTAATAGTCTTTGGTTTTAGTGCTTCTGGTACTTCACGTACTAGATGTACATTTAGCATACCTAGTTCAAGTGTAGCATTTTCTACTTCTACGTGTTCAGCAAGTGTAAACTCTCTACGGAAGTTGCGTCCGCCAATACCTTTGTGTAGGTAATTAACATCTTCATCTCCTTTAGGAGCAGTGCCTTCAATTTTTAAGATATTTTTATCTTTTTCAATTGAAAGATTGTCCATACCAAAGCCAGCAACTGCTAATGAGATCATAAACTCATCTTCGTTGATTTGTGCAATATTGTATGGGGGATACCCGTTTCCGTTTGGACTATTTGCAAATCCTCTTTCGAGTTCATTAAACAGTCTGTCAAAGCCAATAGTGGCTCGTTGGAAGTTAGGTAGGTCTAGAGTTGTTAGTCTTGTCATTGTTTTCTCCTTATAATAAGCAAGATTAAATTTAGCACCCTTTCGGCGTGCCAGTTAAATGTAAAAAAGAATCAGTCCTTTCTACACATTTATTTATCACGATACAACTGCAATTATTTCACTTTCGACAATAGTTACATATTCTTCATCTTGATGGGTAAATTTAACTCCACCTCCAAGATTAAACAGTATCTTATCACCTACTTGTGTAGTTGTAGCAATAAATTTATTTCCAGTTTCGTCATAAGCACCAGGACCAACTGATATTACTTCTGCTTTAGTAATACCATCATTAGACGCATTTGCTATAATAATTCCACCAGTTGTTTGTTTTTCAGCTTCGTATGTTTTTAAGATTACTTTATCTTGTATTGCTCGTACGCTCATATATTAATTTCCGATTGTGGAGCTTTCGTAAACTCCATTGTGTGTTTGTGTACAACGTACAAATGTTGTACAACGCATTAGATGCTTTAAACGTATTGCACCTGCATATGTACAAGTACTACGCACACCGCCTAGTATATCTTGTACAGTATTCTCTACTGCGCCTCTGTAAGGCACTAAAACTGTTCTACCTTCACTTGAACGATAATCCTTTAATCCGTCAAAGTGTTTGTCGTTTGCACTTTTACTACTCATACCGTAGAACTGCACAAAGCGTTTTTCTTCTATGACTGGAGATCCGTCGTGATTCATTTCGTTTGTAACATAACTTTTAGTAATTACTTCTCCGCCGCCTTCATCGTGTCCTGCAAGCATTCCACCTAGCATCACATAGTCAGCACCGGCAGCATATGCTTTAGCAACATCGCCTGGGCTAGTGCAGCCACCATCAGCAATAATATGCCCACCCAGTCCGTGAGCGGCGTCAGCACATTCCATAACGGCTGACAACTGCGGGTATCCAACGCCTGTTTGAATACGTGTTGTGCAGACCGAACCCGGTCCAATACCAACTTTAACAATATCTGCTCCTGCAAGGATTAGTTCCTCAGTCATTTCTCCAGTGACTACATTACCTGCTATAATTACAATGTGCGGATAACGTAATCTAAAGTCCATAACAAAGTCACGGAATCTTGTACTATATCCATTAGCAACATCGATACAAACGTATTTTAGATTGCCGTCTGCTTGTTCGTATACTTCACGAAACTTTTGTTCGTCTTTCTCTGTAATACCAATGCTCATTGCTACATAGTTTGTACGTAGGTAATCGTCGGTATCAAAGAAATTAACAAGGTCTTTTACACTATAAGTTTTAACAAGACAAGTCATAATGTTTTGCTTGGCAAGTGTGTCTGCCATTTCAAACGTACCAACTCCGTCCATATTAGCAGCCATAATAGGTGTGCCGCGCCAGTGTCTATACTCTGTGTTTTCAGGAAACTCTGGTTTGTAATTACGGAAAGTAAATCCACGTTCTAAATCTACTTCTTTACGACTACCTAGTGTTGAACGCTTAGGACGTATAAGAACATCCTTGTAGTCTAATTTTACGTCTTCTTCGATTCTCATTGTTTCTCTCCGTAATTAAAACTTATTGATATTCTATCAGTTTCACTAAAGTTACCTTGTACACTATGTTTTAACCAACTAGGAAAAATATATAATGCATTTGTTTTGGCAGCATACGTTGCTCTAGTACTAGTATAATATGTTGCCTGTGCTATATCTTGAGGTATATGATATTCAGCACCGTCATTTCTTTCAAACTGAATATTGCCTTGATTATCACCTGCTTCAACATAATAGACGCCGCTTAGTACGCTGCCTACGTGATTATGCAAATGATTGTAACTACCAGGAGGATTAATGTTAATCCATAGGTTTTGTATTTCTAAATTTTTCATTCCTACTTGATTTGCACAAGTATTCATTTCGTCATTTAAAAGTTTTACAAGGCGGTCAACAGCGTGACATTCTCCGCTTTTTATATCTTGACTTTGAAAGCCACCAAAGTTACTAATAGTGCGACCTTTATTTTCTTTTTGCTTATTGTAAGCAAAAGACTTAACTTCGTCGTTATCAACTACGTGTATAACCGAACTCCAGATTACACTAGGAAACCATAGTTCCGTGTGCATTGCCATTGTTTAATGCCTTCTATTTTTCTTAGCGGATGGTGCTGGTCCCCATCCTTCTGCTTCCATAGTTTGTACTTTTTTAAGCCAACGTTTACGTCCGGCAGCTTTTGCTTTAGCACGTTTTTCACTGGGCTTAATGTATTGCTGACGGTCTCTGACTTCTTGGACAACTCCAGCTTCTTGGACTTTCTTTTTAAAAATTCTCAGTGCTTTATTAAAGTCACCATTTCGAACTTCTACAGTAAGTCCTTTCTTTTGATCGTCGGATCTTTCAACCCTTCGATTATTGTTGTAGTTACGCTTCAAACTTATCTCCTGTTATTTGTTCATACATCCAATCAAGGTTGTATATTCTGTTCGTACTTAGTATATTATACACTAGGTTCTCACCCTTTGTCAACCAGAAAACATTTGAATATCCTAATAGATGTGAAACTATATCAATGTGTTTTGGTGAAAAATTGTCTATGTCAAGAATAACATAGTTACTTCGATGTACTATGTCTAACAACCATTTGATTTCCATTTCACTATCTGATTGTTCATACATATATACATTAAGATCTTGATCAAAGTTTTCAATTAAATTTTGAAACTGTGACTTAGTATCGTCAGTTGGATACACTAATGCAAATGTTAAGTTATAGTTGTTTAACTTATCGGGTGGTGTAATTAAATTTATTTTGAGTTTTTTATCGTGTTCCATATAGAGCCATTTTTTTGTTCTTCATTCTGTATATAGCCCTCTTGTGTTTCTTTTTTCTTCTGAACTGAACCTTCCTTAGAAATAAAGTTCTTACTTTCTACATACCCTGCCCAAGGTAATTCGTCAATTTTGCCGTTGATGTATAATTGTTTAAAGAACTTTAATGTTTGATTAGGATTGTCATCCTTCCAACGTTGTTTAGCATCACTCCAAGTTTTATCTTCTTCTTGTTCGTCTAGTTCTTTAACTCTTACGTCTTTTAATTCTTCCGAAGATTCTACTCTTTTTTTTTGAGGTTCTTCGTCGAACTCTTTGTCTAGTGTTTCTTGATCAACATCTTCGAATTTTATTTCTTCTTCTTCCTCTTGAGGTGTTTCAACAGGGTCATTATCAGGAGGAATGTTGTCAACTATTGCTTGCGCTCTTGCTTGTTCGTATTTACGAAACTCTTCTTGCCGAAGACGCTCACCGTTGTCATCTTTAAGTTGTTTACGTCTAAACTCAAAGGTATATTGTGATGCAATTAGTAATAGAACTGCTAATGGATCAAACACAAAGATAATAATTATAATTACCCAACGTACTGCTTCTTCAAGCATATTGTTGTTTGCTTGTTCGCCATAGACAAACTCAGCAATATATTTAATAGGTCCTACTTCTGCTTCTAATTTTCGATATTCGCTTTCTAGTCCTATTTTCTCTTCTGTTAGTGTTTCTATCTCAGAAGATGCTGTTCGAACACGCTCTAGTTGTTCGTCTATGTTCTTTTGGATCTCTTCTTGATTACTAGTATCGCCTAACTGATCACGCAATCTATTAATTAATAAATTAGATTGTTCAATTTGTCTATCAGCATTATCACGTAATCTTACTATTTCTTTACGTGCCGCTTGAACTGTTGGACTATTGGCAGCGTCTTGTATTTTAGTTAGCCATTCAGCACGTTCTGCCTGCTTTGCTTCTTTCCAGTCGCCAATTTTTTCTGCTGTCTTTTTACCAAAGATGCCGTCTGCACTAGCACCAATCATCTGCTGTGCTTTTTTAACTTCACCGTTGTCTACATAACCTTGTAGTGTTGTTAAGTCTGCATCTATTTTATCTAATTCGTTTTGAAATAATTGTGTAACACCTGCAATGATTTCATTTTGTTCTGCAATAGCAGGTTTAATTCTTTGGTATGCTGTATCAATACGTTCTTGTTCTTTATCAATCTGACCTTGTACATTTTCGTCAGCACCTGTTTCGCTTGACTCAAGTTGACGCACTCTATTTTCTGCACGACCAACAATACCTAGCTGCCTATCAATTTCATTTTGTATTGTTTCAACTCTTGCAATACTTTCTTCACCTGCACTAGTTTGTTCAATATGTGCTTTTGACAAGAAGCCAAAAATACCCATTGACGTAATAAGCATTAGTACAAAAACTGCTACACTTAAATAAGTTCTAAGCCACCAAGCGGCTTGTTTCCAATATTTGTGCAACCATACTGCTGTGACAAGTTTTCCAATTTCTAGTACCCCACCCATAATCATAATGGGAACGGCCGCCGCCGCAAAGATTGCAACCAATCCTGCAACAGAGTAGTATATTGCCACTGCACTAATTGCTAAGGCAGTGATGAGAGTTAGTATAGCTAAGAACATATACTATTTAACCTGTTTAATGTGGTTCATTATATAGCCTTATATTCCTACCCAGCGCCATTCGTTCTGTGTACCACTACTTTGACAAGCAGTTTCTTCAAAATGCCGTGATTTACCTTTAACCGTAATCATACTATAAATTACACGGCAGTAACCACTGCTAATAGGATACCCGTGTACTGCTTTTACACTACCTTTAGCAGTGTTTTCGTACCAATTGTATACTATCCCATAGTCGCTTTCTAATGCGGCTTGTACTGCACTATTTTGCTTACGCTTTTGCTCGTCTGTTAATGTATGCCTTGACCAATCTAAAACGTCAATTATAAAAGTAACCGAACTTGCACCAGGTGAATAGTTTGATTTCGCACTTCTGTTAATACTTTCACTTTGTTGCGGTAAATGACCACAAGCAGTGATGCTACTTAACAGTGCCGTTAATATTAAGAATTTCCCAACTACCGTCAAGTTTCTCACAACGTACTCCTCTTACTTCTACTGTTGTATTCCATCGACGTTCAGGGTAAAAGAATTCTTCACACTTGCTATCGATGCCTGCTCTTGCAATTTGCATTTGTTGTCCAGGTCTGTCAGTGCATTGTACAACTGTTGCACTACCGACACTGGTATTACCCTGTTTAACTATTGTTTGATCAGTATAACAGTATTGCGGAGTATAATCATATTGATTGTTACTCGCACAACCTGATAATGCTAATACACCAATACTAGTTATTAGAAGCAATTCTCGCACTTGCATTCTCCGCTACTAGTGAATCAAAAACTGCCTTAGGCATTTTAAGTTTTACAAACGTATAATGCTTGCCAGCATAGATATAAGTGCCACGCTCTTCTTCAAGATGCTGTGTAATTGCTGTGTTTCTTACTGTGTATGCAATAGTTGTACGTGTAGTTTTTACATCGTTTACAAAGTCTAATTTTGTTTCACTGTTAACTTGTCCGTTAACACGCTTGGCAAAGTTATTCATTGCGATTGCGTACATTTGTTCTTCTGCCGCTTGTTGGTGAATACTTTCGCCTGCGCCACACGCATAAGCAAATTCTTCTTTCCACCAAAAGTAGCCTTCTGCACCTGATTGGGCGCAACTTGCATACCATTTAGGTTGTGCGTATGAATCACGTTCTGCGATTTCTACAGTTGAACAAGCCCCTAATCCAATTAGTAGTGTGCTTGTCGCGATTGCCTTTGTTAAGCCTTTCATTTATGCCTCCATAAATTGTGTTATTGTTTCATTACTCTAAAAGTATACAATGGTTCTATGTTAAAGTCAACCAGTTTTGGTAAACTACTTGTCCCAACGATAAAAAATGTGTACACCAATTCTACCAACAAGTGTAAAGTGCCTTGCCCAACTAGGTGATACATATTTTGCGTGATAGTGGGTTGATCCTTCAGTTATACCTACATAGTCTCCAAACGTCATCATATTATATGCTACTTGCTGAGCTTCCACCCAAGCATCCATATTTTTTGGCCAGTCGCTTTTACCATCACAATACCAACTAAACTGACAACGGTTACGTATCATACTGCCGTCGGCATACTGTTTGCCTTGTTTTACCACGTCACAAATTGTATTTGGATAACGAGTATCTTTTACACGGTTTAATACAACATCAGCAACAGACATTCGATCAGCACGATTACTTCCTCGTGCTTCATAATAAATGTTCTGTGCTAGACACCACATCTCTGGTTGTTGTTCTGCTGTAAATAACCCTTTAGCCTGTCCTGCTTGTGCAAAACTTAAACTTGCTAAACAAATTCCAATTACTCCGATTAAATTTTTCATAATTATCTCCTCATCCTTGCAATTTCTTTTGCTTGATCTGTTCCACGCATAACAGGAACAGCATTTGACTTGTGCATTGTAGCAATACCTACAATGAGGTCACCTGTGTATTTGGGAGTCTCTTTCTTAGTACCACCCGAACAACCTCTATTAAACGTTCCTGCTTTGATTGCTTCTTCCATTGAAGACTTAATTACAGGTCCATCTCTACGCCAACTAGTATCAGGAGTGTAAGTACCTCTATCTCTCTTAGGTGCTTTGTACTCGCCGCGAACATATGCAATATAGTCGTCTACTGTGTCGTACTGTAATGAGTGATTGTTTGCTCGACGCATTGCTTTGTTATGCTTACGCCATTCGATAGTATATCTTTCGATATCTTTTTGTGTGAGAGCTTTTTTCTTACGCTTCTTAGTACTGATGGTACTAAGACCTCTCGCTAAGTGCATTGTCATTATGTGCCTACCTCGTGCCTATATTATAGTAATACTATAGCACGGGTAGGCTGTAATGTCAATCTTTAGTTTACCAAAAAATTACTTTTTGCTTTCCATTAATTTAACAGCGGCATCGTAATCTTCTTGTGCAATTACACCTTCACGTAATAGTTTAGTTCTATTGGCTAAGTGCTTTAATTGGATTTCTTCTTTGCTTCCACCAAAGTATGCTACAGCGTGTCCTTCTTCAATAAGGATATCTGTTACAAGCTCTGCTGGTTTATTTTCCCAACGCTCTACTTTGAAGTCTCCTAAGATACGTCCAAACTTGCCTTTCATATCTTCTCCCTTACGGTCTTCAGTAGTAATAAGTTTACCACCGTCCTTCATAAGTTCTTTAAGTCTTGCTTTAGCCGCTTCGCCAAACAAGTCTTCTACTTTGTCTCTTGTGCGTGACTCAGGTGTATCAATGCCCATAATTCTTACACGCTCGTCTGTTAGTGTTACACCGAAACCTAGATCAATATCTACATCTACTGTGTCGCCGTCAACTACTTTAATGACTTTTACGTCATATTCATTCTTTTGCATTTTATTTCCCTCGTTGTTTATTCATCTAAGTTTAATGCTTGATCGCCCCATTCTTCCATTATAAACTCTCCAAACGCTGTTCCAAAGAGCCACATTAAAGTAAGAATAATTAATCCTATACATATTATAAGTGCCCATACTAAAATTTGTATTAGTATATGCTTGCCTTCTGTCCAATGTGCTACTTTTTTTATCTTGGCTTTAACGCCACCTAGTAGATAGTTGCCTATTACAAAACGTGCCAATCTCATTACGATTAGGATAGGCGAAGATAGTACATCAAACAATATTAAAAACAGGTCAACACTTGCGTCTATAATGTTGTCAACGTTAAACCATTTGCGTAATTTATCTCGCATTGCCCTGCCCTTAATATGCTAACATTATTTAGTCATAAAAAAAGGGCCACGAAGGCCCTAATTTATGCTGTTGCAATTAATTAAAATGCAACATTAAATGTAACTTCAATTTGTTGTTCAGCTTCATTTAAATCTTGATCCATTTCGTGTCTTATTGCGACAGCAAAATTAGATCTTTCAGATACTGGAAGTTCTACTCCCAGTTTAGCATAAGAATCAATTCCTGATATGTTTAGGAAGTCGCCTTCATATGAAACCCAGTCGTAACCAGCTTCTACAAATGGAACAACTTTACCAACTGGTACTTTAACACCAACGAAAGGACTAATACGTACTTCGTCTTTAGCATAGTTATCACCTAATGTGTAGTGAGCTTCGAAAGATGCATATGGAGTCGCTCCAGGCAGTGAATAAGAAACACCTTTACTTGCTGTAAAACGGTAATCTTCTAATCCATCTTTTTCAATATACTGAATGCCTAAATCAATTGGTCTTCCGTTTGTGTTTATACCAAACACTATTGAATCATCTGCAAAATCAAAATTTGATCCTGTGAAAAGACTTACTCCAAACTTTTCTCCTTGTGCATTAATTGCATAAGAGTGACTATCAAAATCTTCTGCTGAAGCATTGCTTACAGAAAAAGAAAGGGCCAAAACGGCCATCATCAATAAATTTTTCATAATAATTTTCCTTAGTTATATTATTTTTGTTTTTTTGTGCATTGCACATTCAACTTATTATTTATGAATCTTGAGTAATAATGTAACAAAAAGTGAACTAAAATTAAAATAAAAAAAGGCGACACAAAGCCGCCTTAGTTAATTATGTGTTTAACTTAGAATGCAAAAGTTGCTGTTAAAGTAACTTCTGAACGTTCTTTTGCTTCTAGGTTGTATGCTGTGCCTAGTTCTAATTCTAAAGCATCAGTTGCCATATAGCTTGCGCCAAGGTCAATAGTTGGCAGGTGATCAAATTCGTCGTCTAATGTGAAGCCGCCTGCATTGTCATATACATTTAATGTTGTTGCCGCTGTTAGATCAAGACCTAAAAAAGCATAACCTAATTCTGGTGTTAGTTTAATTGTTGTTGTTTCTGCATCCACTTTGTATTGTGCTTCTGCTTCTGTGTTTAATGTTAGGCCTGTTGAGCCTAAGTCTGCTGCCATTGCAGGCGCTGTAGCCATTGCGGCTACCATTGCTAGTACGATTGTACGCATTTTGGATTCTTCCTTATAATTATTTTTAATGCGAGCGGGGTGGGTTTTTGTTGCTCACTAAGTAATTATAGCATTCTACATATTTTTTATGTAGTTAAGAGCGTATTTTAACAGATCTGTAAAAGATAAAAAAAGAGTGTTACATTGCTGCAACACTCTTTAATGCTATGTTTGGTAACAAGGCCTAACTACCTTGTAACAACCCTTAGGCTGCTAGTGCGAAGTTTTCGTTTGCTTCTATTTGTTTTCTTGCGATAACCGTGCTTGCGCCGGACAACTCCACTTACCTATTAAACACCTGTCGATCCTATTTCGACCCCATCATAAACACACTACACACAAGTTAGACGCTTGTTCCTTAGAGGACATTGCAGTGCGCTTATGGTGGAGTCGCCGGGTACCGCCCCCGGGTCCAGTATGTCGTTGAGCTTGCTTCAACGTTGCAGTATTATTTATACAGTCATCTTATGTATTTGTCAACCTAAGATTAAGTCCATTGCAAACTTTCTATCTTCTATTTCTTCGGCAGTTAAGCCTTTATCTTTTTTAGGTTTAATTGGTTCTAGCCAAGTGTCTGCAATATATGCACGTGGTGATGGACCGAGCATAATGTTTAGATCTTCTGCTTCAATCCACCAAAAGTTATCTGTGACAGCAGCCTGGCACATCATTCCATTAAAATGAAAATGTGTGCCTCTTTCAAAATGACCAATAAATTCAGCAACTTTTACAATGCGTCCAATGTTCTCAGGATTAACACTATATTTTATAACTGCTAAATCACCTTGTTTGCACTTCATCTTTGCTCGCTTCGTATTTTAATATCATTACTGACAGTTCATCTGACTTACATAGCCATCCAGATTCATTTACAACGAATACATCTCCGGGCTTGTATAGATAATGTTCTTTAGGTGTGCCGTCCTTGGCAACTCCCATTACTTCTCCGGGCCATTCACCTTTAATTGTAAAGCCATTGGGCCCACTTTCTACAGTGTAGTCAAGCCACAACATCTTGAGTTGCCCTAGCAGCTATTTCTGCACTTGGGTTTCCTATATATTCAAAATATCCATTTGGACCAACTCTAAACTCTGAGCCGATTTCAATTTGAACATCGTCGATTACGAAAAACTTATCTTCTAAGTCTTTCTGAGGTAAAATTCGAAATCCGTTTTCAAATTTATGTAGTACTAGGTTTTGGTGTAACATTTTAATCTCCTAATAATAACTTTGTGTTACCTGCAATAATCATACAACACGTTACAACGTGAAGTATAATCCAGAAAGTTCTAAAAGCTAGTGCCTTCATTACACTACGTTGAGTGATAGGAAGGAATTCTGGCTTGTCGTCGTCAGTAAGCCCAATGGGCATACCTACAGTGCGAGCCCAAGTTCTGAGCCATCGCCTTTGTCCGCTCATTACATAGCGTTCTTTTTTTCTTGGATTTCTTTACGGCGTTCTTTTGTAAGTTTGCCTAAATCACCAAGTGCTTTTCTGGCTCGTGTAGCCGCGGCTTTTACGCCTTTAGATTCAAATGTTTCGTGTTCTGCTAGATAGTTGTTAAATGCTTGTACGATTTCGTCGTGATTTGCCATTATACTTCTCCTTTTTTGTTAATGTAATTTTATTTAATAAACGTGTGTTTAAGGGGTCTTAAATGTGGTTTTTAAGAATTAGCAAAAACATTGTCAGATCCAGTTTTTGCAGAATTAGGAACCCACGAACCGTGACCACCAGTTGCATCACCTTTACGGTGTACTGCTATGTTATTTGCAAATACATTGGCACTGCCTGCATCTGCTGGATCACCACAAACCGTAGTATCTCCTATCCTTACAGTTGCTTCGTTATTAGTAAACACATTAGGAGATCCTTCGTTATAACTGGTTTGATGATATGGTCCAGGACTAGGTGAAGCGTGTCCTTCGTGTACGTCTACGTTTGTTCTTACTACTTCAGGCATTATAATCTCCCTACAACTACTTCGATAACTCCTTCACCGTCTGTAGTTTTATCTTCAAGTGCCTTGCCAATTATTGCTCCGCCAACAAAATGACTTGCTTCTGCATATCCTTTATATTTACTAGATATCATCATATCACCTTTTCTAACTTGACCCCATACCTTACAAGGTACTCGACCTGTTAACGCTACTGCAACTCCGTCTATTTCTGAGTTCATTAAGTAAGCAGGATTTTCTGATACAACTCCTGCTACTTTTGTAGAAGCATATTCTGATATAGTTACTTCAGCTTCTCCGCCAAACTGTAAAACAGTTCCAACTTCATACTCAGCATCGCTGGTATATTTTTCTGCTAAGTCAGCAAAATTAGCTGTAGTTGCATTACCAGAAAATGTTGTTGCTTTAAGTGTCGATGTTGATGGAACATAACTTAAACCAGTAGTTAAAGTATCGTCCATTTTTAAACTTTTAGATCCAGTACTACCAGAAGCAAATACTGGATAGAATGTGGCGGCATTAGTGCGGTCTTCAGTTACTGTTATTTGTGTTGATGCCGCACTTCCTGTTAGTGTAATTGTATTGCCGCTTTGTGTTGCTGTAACAGTACCTGAACCTGCAATAGTAACTGTACCACTAGTTTCGCTTCCGCTTATACCTACACTAGTTACAGTATTAGTATCTGTAAACAATGCATTTGCTGGTACTGCTGTTTTAACATTATCGAATGCCCAGTCTGAGCTAATACTTGTAGTAGTCGCACCATTTGTAGGAGTACTACTAATGGCTCTAAATGTATTAGTATCTGTAAACAATGCATTTGCTGGTACTGCTGTTTTAACATTATCGAAGGCCCAATTAGAACTAATACTTGTTGTAGTTGCTCCGTCAGTAGGTGTATCAGTTATAGCTCTTTGTGTATCCGTCCAAGGAACATTAACATACATTTGGCCACTTGATAATTCGACTGGATAATTCTTACCACTTTCAGTATATCCAATTTTAACAAGTCCTAGTGTTGAATCTGTTGCAGTTGAATAAGTTGTATTTGTAAATGTAAGTTCAGTATTATCGTTCTTCTGCAATGTAAGCGTATTTCCAACAACTTCAGCATCTTTTATAACATCAGCTGGTAATACATATTTGTTAGCATCTGTTGCTCCAGTGTATCCTAAGTCAGCAAGTGTACCTAAATCTTCAATACTAAGCGTTTTAGATGTTACACTTGAAACGTGACCAAAATCGTCAAATTCTATACTTTGAAGAACAGTATCATCAGCAGTATTAGTTACGTCCTGTATAGTGCTTGTAGAATGTGATATTGTTATTGTACCATCTGAAACATTTCCGTTTACATCTATCTTGTCACTTCCTGCAAAAATTACATCTTGATTATTAGTACCGTCAGATAATCTAATTCTAGTTTGATCAGCAGCGGCATCACCTGTATCATTAGTAAGATTTAGTGAGTATTGAGTATCAGTACCACTTATAGTAATTGTATTTGCGTTTTGTGTAATATCAACGCTGCCGCTGTCTGCTAGTGTTATTATTCCAGCAGTTTCACTACCACTTATACCTACACTAGTTCTAGCAATACTAAATGAACCACTAATACTATTATAACTAATATCGCCTGCACCAGTAAACAATGCTCGTATATCAGCGTCTGTTCGTTGTGCATCAGCACTAAATGAAAATACTC
>Ga0208791_1000270_pt1 | contig 26515 bp, 40 predicted proteins | sample 11_taG_FD_184084 | JGI IMG/M metagenome (GOLD analysis project Ga0208791, IMG submission 184084) | Marine viral communities from the Subarctic Pacific Ocean - 11_ETSP_OMZ_AT15265 metaG (SPAdes) (version 2) | ecosystem: Environmental > Aquatic > Marine > Oceanic | place: Pacific Ocean | collected...
AAAATCAAGCACAACGCGAGAAACTGTAAAAGATGCTCTTCGCGGGGCAAGCAAGGCAGAACGCAATGCTGCAAAGGCTGGGTTGCGCAGTGCAATTGATGACTTATTGGCGCGAGTTAATGCTGTAGCGTCTGATCCAAACATTGAGATCCGCGAGTTTCAAAAGTTGGCAAACAATCTTCGCAGCAGATCCATGAAAGATAAAATGTCTATTCTTCTGGGCAGAAATCAAGCTGATCGTCTTTACAAACAGCTTGATGAGAATGTGGTTTCTCTTGAACTACGCGCAGCAATTGCTCGCAACAGCGCTACGCAACAACGTCAAGCTATTCAAGGCGCAGTTGAAGATATTACGGCGCCGGGTTCTTTAAGTACTTTGATGTCTGGTGAACCTATTAACGCATCCAAGAAAGTTGTTCAGGTTGTTACTGGAACAACTCCAGAGGCTCGAACACTGCGTCAGATGGGAATTTACGATGAGATAGCCAACACGCTGGTTAGTCTTCGTGGAAATCAAGCCAAGCAGGCTCTGAGACTTGTAGAAAGAGCAATGGCTGGTGATGCGCTTAATGAAACGCAGGCGCGTGTTATAGCAAAAGTATTACTTAGCCCAGCGGCAATGGCAACATACGGCTTTGGTAGAGCGAAGGCAGAACAATGACGCTATCCAAACTGGTCTGTTTTATGATAAAAGACTTGCAGAGCAAGGGGAAACAATAAATGGCACTTAAGCAACTTGCACCTCCGTATCCAATATTCACTGATAAAAGCGGTGATCCCCTTGATAATGGGTATTTGTATTTCGGTGAAGTAGATAAGAACCCCGAAACAAACCCCATCCAAGTCTATTACGACAGCGCGTTCACGCAGCCTGCGGCACAGCCACTGCGCACGTCGAACGGCTATGTCATGCGGAATGGCTCCCCTGCGCTGATATACGCTGACAGTCAGTTCTCTGTGACGATCCGTGACAAGAATAGCGCCTTGGTAATCTACAGCCCTGTTGGGTATGGCGTCGATCCAGCGACAGCAACATCTGGATCTGTGACGGTGCAAGACCAGACTGGCGATGGCACAACAACCGTATTCGGCATGGGCGCTTCGCCAGCCACCAAGAACGCAACGAATGTCTACATTGATGGCGTCTATCAGGAGAAAGACACTTACACGATCAGCGGCAGCAACATCACGTTTTCTGAAGCGCCACCTCTGAACGCAGGCATCGAAATTGTTTCACAGGAAACCCCATTGATCGGCGGTCTGTCTTCCGATCAGGTTTCTTACAATCAAGGCGGCGTGGGTGCAGTCGACACGACTGTAAAAATTAAGCTGCAAGAACGTGTAACTCTAAAAGATTTTGGTGCTGTTGGTGATGGAGTAACAGATGACACCGCTGCAATTAATCATGCAAACACATATGGCATTGGCCCATATGACCTAGAAGGCAAGACTTATTTAAGTACAGCATCATCTCTTGCTTTAAGTCTTGAAGCTTATAACGGTAAAATTCTTTCTAATAACACAAGCAGTATTCAAGAACAGTATCGTCCTCGTTCATCATTCTATGATTATCAAATTAAAACTCGGTCTACTAAATCCAGAGTTTTAGGTTGGAAGGATAAAAAAGTTCTTTGGCTTGGCACTTCAATTCCAGCTTTTGGTTTTAGTTCAGGTGATAGTTATCCTCAAATTTTAGGAAGTACATTAGGTGCAGAGGTAGTTAATAATGGCTTTGCAGGTTCTAGGGGAACCTTTGAAGGCATAGATGCTATTATCCCAGATGGAGATATTATCCAAGTTCGTCGTCTGTCAATGACAGCAGCAGACGTGGCGGCGGGTCTTGCATTGTATGGTGCTGGTTCAGTATTTGATGATGCTTATGACCCTATTACAAAAGCATCAGAAATGACTTGCGAGTTTAGAATTGGCAATGTCTTTAGTGAAGGCGAGGTCGATGTTGTTGTTCTTGACCACAATCATAATGACCGCAAGTTAGCTGCCGGTGATCCTTCTACTATATCTTCAACAATTTCATCAGTAGCCTTTGGTTCAACTACTGCAATTACTGTAAGCAACGGTGGTTTATTTGCTGTTGGAGATGCAGTTGGTCTTACCTCATCAGGCGTTTCAGGTTTTGCTTTTGCTGCTGGTAGAGTGCAGTCTGTATCAACTAATGTAGTAACTATTGCTTATGATACATCTTCCTTAACTGGAACAGTAACCAGTGGAACACTTTACAAGTTAGATAGAACAACAGTTCATGGAGCTTGGGATTTCTTAATCTACTTTACTAAAGGCCAGGCAGCACTTTACGGTTATAGTCAGCCTGAGATTATTCTATGCTCTGCTCCTTCTGAATTTACAAATGATTCTCCAAGCAATGACGTGTGGGCAAACGGAGAAGCTATTCGTGACGTAGCAACTTATTGGAGTTTGCCATTCTTTGATGTATCAACTGAGTATGAAGTTGGTGAAAAAGATCATATTTCTTATTTCTCCGATGATGTGCACCCAGCTACATATGAAGAAAGACAGGCTCTAGCAAATCTATGGATTGGTTGGGCTGAGGGAGGAACACCTCAACAACTAAACGAAGACAATGTGCTTACAACATCTGGCTCTACGTTTACAGATCAAGCAACTGCAGTTTTCAATAACGTCAAGGGTAGCTTTGCTCCCTCCACTAAGATTGCAGGTGCTTACTCAACATTACTAGATGAAGACTTTAGTGGAACTCTTTCAGCATATACTTTAACTGGAACATCACCTGCTCCTGTAATTGCTACTGCACCGTGGGATGCTGCTGAAAAATCTTTACATACTGTTGTTTCGGCATCTCAGGATAGTTGCAATCTTCGTCGTTCATTAACAATGACACAAGCAAACAAGGTTTCTTTTAATCTCTGGCTTCCTGATGTTGATGACATTGTTGGATATGGGCTTGTTAGAGTTGTTAATTTAATGAAGCTTTTATCAGGCACTACTTCATCGCATTTAATACTTAGGCTTCGTGTGGTTTCTACATCTGTGCAGTTGCAAGTTGTATATTTCTCAGACACAGCCGATACTACTTTGGTGCAGCCAAGAGCATCTACAGTAAATTTATCAGCAAACACAAAGCACAATATATCAATAGAAAATATCACAGATGACGGAAATGGAATTGGTGGTACTAGAGTTCTGCTTGATAGCACAGAGATACTTAGGTTTGCTACTGTAGATAGTGCTCATGGTGTTGATACAAAAATTGACTTTGGTTTGTTTGGATCAAATATTGCAGGAGATTTTGAAGCATACCTTGGAGATCTTTTAGTTGAAAGCCGTCCACTTACAGCACCATTTAATGGCACTGTAGCCAGCCCATCATCAATAACTGTTGTTAATGGCATCATAACGGCACTGTCGTAGGATAAAGGAATTACACAATGACTATCAAACAAAACGGCGGCATCTTCGGAAGAAACCCAGAGTTTAACGATGTGTCTGCAAAAGATGTGTCTGTAACAGATGAAATCACAATCCTTGAGAATGGCGTAGATGTAGGCGGTGTTCGTTCATTATCTGGTCAGGCTCAGCTATCTGGAACAACAACTGGGATTACTTTTGGTGCACAAAGTGTGTTGCCAACAAACGGTGGCTCAGCCATTCAAAACGGCACAAGAGATATTGGTGGTGCCTCAAACTTTTGGCGCAATATGTATGTAAGCACTGGGGTTTACTTTGGTTCTCAGACTACTGCAACACACCTCGATGACTATGAAGAGGGGGTTTACACTCCAACATTAACTCCTGCTGGTAGTGGATCAAGTGGAACAATTACACTAAACTCTACTTATGATAAACTTGCTTATACAAAAATTGGCAGACTTGTTACAGTCACAGGAACTGTCATCGTTTCTAGTGTAAGCAGCCCAGCAGGTACTCGTGTAGATATTTCATTGCCGTTTACTGGTGGAGATACCTCTGACATTTCGGAACGGTGTTGCGGATTAGTCCTGCCTAAAAGTTTAGGTTCTGTTGGAAATGCGGCTATTAGAATTAATGGCCCATCTGCAACTGTTGGTTCTCTTGTAACAGTATCATCAGGAACTCAATCAGATATTGCTGCTACAGACTTTAGTGGCAATGAAGAACTGCAATTTACATTTTCCTACATTGCAGCATAAAGGAAATAACAATGTCTCTTACTAAAGTACACAATCGAATGTTTGCTCAGACGGTCTTTAACGTAAAAGATTATGGTGCTTTGGGTGATGACAGTAATGACGATACAGCAGCAGCACAAGCAGCTATAGACGCAGCAGAAACAGAAGGCGGTGGTGTTGTCCTCTTTCCAGAAGGTACATACTTACTGAATAGTTTTTACTCTGGGTACACACCTTCTGGAAGAAGTAATGACGTTGCTCGATTGTATATTGACGGAGATAATATTTCTTTTGTCGGACAAGGTGCAAAGCTAACTACATCAACAGGTGATGGAGATCGGCGTCATTTTTTCTTTGCTAATGGTTCAGAGAATATTCACTTTGAAGGCTTTATTTTTGATAACAAAGGCGTTGCATCTACAACAAGGCGAACACAAGCAATCACTACAAATGGCACAAAGAATATTACTATTCAAAAGTGTACTGTAGAAAACGAATGCCTTGGCTTTTTTATTGGGAAGAATAGCCAATACACATCTATTACTGAATGTCATATTGACGGTTCTTTAGCTTTAAATACAGGCGGTGATGATGCCAAGCCTAGTGGTGATCAGACTGATGGGACTGTTTCTGACATTGTTATATCAAAATGCTTTATTGAGAATTGCAGTGAGGCAATAGATATAAATCACGACACTACAGATTTTATTATTTCAGAAAATTATATTACGTTGTCTTCTGGTTCTGAGGAGGCTTTGGACATTGGTGGTTCTACTGTTTGCAGAAACGGCGTTATCTCAAACAACTTTATTGTTGTAAATTCTGCGGATGCAGATGGTATTTTGTTAAAGCAAGAAACCAAAGATGTTGAGGTTACTGGAAATAGAATTAATTACACGGCAGCAACGTCTACCACAAACTATGGTGTAAGATTAAACGCATCTAACCTAGATAATTTTAAGATTACAGATAACACAATAAAGAATTTCTCTAGGGGAATTGTTTCTGAAACATCTGCTGGCACTAACTTTACAATCAATCAAAACTTTATTGCTGACTGTGCAACATCTGGAATTGTTATTCATGCTACGTTTGGCTCAATATCAGACAACATTATAGATATGTCTGATAGTGGAAACACAGGCACAGCAATGCAATTGCTGGGTTCTCAGTTTAACTGTTGCGGAAACAATATAACTGGCAACTCTAATATGTCTAAGACATTTGAGATTGATGCAAGTAATACTGTTTGTAAGGGAAATAATATTGTAGGCGGTGTTGTTCCTGTAACTCTAAATGCCAATAACATTGTGTTTGATGGTAACAGTATTTCTTCTGGAACAAGCACAGCTATTGACGTTGATGGCCCAGAGAATGTGGTGGTTAGTAATAATATTGTTTTTAACAATGACAGTGCTTCATCAGCTACAGCAACTATTGATTTTGCCAATGTAACAAACGGTTCTGCTACAGGTAACATGATCTATGATACAAGATCATCGGGCCAAACAGAGCTTGGCAAGATTGTTGCTGCGGCTACTTGTGATTTCATTTTGTTTGCAAACAATACAATCTCAAACACTGTAACATCACCCGGGCAAGTTACTATTAATGGCGCAGTATCTAATAGCAGCAACACAGATAACTTAGTTTAATGCGCCTAGTGCGTGGACAGTCCAGCCAAGGAGGTAAATATGGCCCTGACTAAATCAACAGTAAACGACAAGATCGAAGTCATCAATCACGGTGACTGGTCATCAGTGCAAGTACGCACTGCGACTATCATTGCAGAGGATGGCACAGAAATCAGCCGTACATTCCACCGTCATGTGGTAATGCCTGATGCTGATCTCTCAGCAGAGGATGCTGATGTTGCTGCTATCTGTACTCCAGTATTCAGTGATGCGGTTAAGGCTGCTTATGCTGCACACTTGGCAGAGGGAGAGTAATGGAACCTATTCAGCCTTTTAGCACTGTCTTTGGCACAGTCTTCACCTCAGTCTTTCAACCAGTAACTAAGAAATAGGAGGGCATTATGCCTAGAACTTCAGTCTCCGCAGGCGCACAAAACACTTGGTCAGATGCAATCCAAGTTGTGGGTAGCTTTAACCTTTCGATCAGCGGCACATTTTCTGGAACTGTCACGGTTCAACGTGCCGAGGACGGTTCTACATGGCGCGATGTTGACACATTCACCACACCATCTGAAGAGGTGGGGTTTGATCCTATTTTAAATTATTATCGAGTTGGCATAGCAACCGGGGATTATACTTCTGGCACAGCAGTTGCGTCGATCAATGGTTATGACATTTGGCCAAACAGAATGTAGTTATGGAAATTAGTGGTTTTATAAATGTTGGATTAGGTGCCGCGATTGGTGGTTTAGGTTGGTTGTTAAAAACACAGCATAGTGAGCTTGGCCGTATTCAAATTCTTGTGAACAAAACACGCGAAGAAATGGCCAAGGAATATGTAACTAAGTTAGATGGTGCCGCAACGATGAACCAGATTGTTGCTCGGTTTGATCGATTGGAAGAAAAAATAGATCGTTTGTTTTTGGAGCGATAAAGGTGGTTTGTGCGCTTACCAGCATAGCGGTGGGCGTGATGACTTATGGTCATCTTTACACAGCCTGCATTTATCGCTGCCCTTCTGGGATTTATAAGTATTACCCATATACAATTCGGGTGCCTTACAAGGCGCCGTGCTTTTCTTACATTAAGTTGGGTAAGAATACATGATAGATCCATTTATAGCGCTTGCAGCAGTTAAGTCTGCTGTTTCTGCGGGCAAAGAACTTGTTAATGTAACCAAGCAGATTGGTGAGTTTTTTGACGGGGTGGATGATTTACGCGCCGCTCATGAAAAAAAGAAGAACAGCGTTTTTTCATCATCAGACGAAAATTCTATGGAAACTTTCGTCAATCTTCAGCGAGCTAAGGACGCTGAAGAGGAACTTCGTCAGATTGTAATAGCCACTAGGGGGTTTTCTGCTTGGCAAGAACTGCAAGCAATCCGTGTGCAAGCTAGAAAAGATCGAAAGGCCAAGATTGCAGCGGAGAAGAAGCGCAAGCAAAAGATGATGGAGGGGTTTATTATTTACGGCGGTTCAATAGCGATTGTCGCTATAATGATTGGAATGACCGTTGTAATAATTTTAGCAAAGCAGGGGCGCATCTGATGTCAGACGGGGTTTCTGGGGTTGGCAGCATGCCGTTTAGTGTAAGCTCGGACATACATACCCAAACGAAGACCCGTGAGCGCATAGAAAACCACTTGGTGGAGCAGAGGGTAGCTAAAGAACACAGAGCCAATCACACGCACTTAGAAGAGCTTAGAAAGCAAAGTTTGGAATTATCTCAAGGTTATGATAGATTTGGTTCTAAGACCACAGCCTCTAAGCCAATAGGGGCTAATGTGAACATAGAGGTTTGACATGGAAAAGATACTTGCTTGGAAGATCATGCCGCGTCTTATGATGCTGGTAATGACGGTGATGTATATACGCTGTATCGAATGGGCGTTAAGCCAGCCAGATTTATCAACGCAACAAGCTGGCCTAATATCAGTTGTCACCGGGGCCATGAGCGGAGCTTTTGCCATATGGCTGGGGTCTGAGAAATGATGCAGTTCATAGCGCCAGTGGCAAATCTGGCTGGATCATGGTTGCAAGGCAAGGCTGATAAGAATGCAGCAGAGGCCAAGCTAAAGCTAACTGAGGCAGAGGCCAAAGCTAAAATCATGCTGTCTGAAAAGACCAGCGTTGCCGACTGGGAGCGCATCATGGCTGAAGGCTCGCAGAACAGTTTTAAAGATGAATGGCTTGTGGGTTTGTTTTCTGTGCCATTGGTGCTTTCATTTTGTGGCGAATGGGGTCGCACAACCGTTGCAGAGGGGTTTACAGCGCTGGAAGCCATGCCTGACTGGTATCAGTATACTTTGGGCGTTATTGTTGCTGCCAGCTTTGGTGTGCGTTCTGCCACTAAATTCTTTGGGAAAAACAAATGAAACAGAACTTTGATAAGTGTTTGGAGATGTTGCTGCACCACGAAGGTGGTTTTGTAAATCATCCTAAAGATCCCGGCGGCATGACAAACCTTGGCGTTACCAAGGCTGTCTATGACGCATGGACAGGCAAAGAAAGCAGCGAGGCAGAGATGCGTGCTTTGACGCCTGCTGATGTTGCGCCGATCTATCGCAAGAACTACTGGGATAAGGTGCGCGGTGATGACTTGCCAAGCGGCGTTGACTGGTGCGCGTTTGACTGGGCTGTAAACTCTGGAAGTAAACGGCCAGCCAAGGCAATACAGAAAGCTGTCGGCGCAAAGCAAGACGGTGCGATTGGCCCCATGACATTGCAGGCTGTGGCAAATGAAGAGCCAGACAAAATCATTGAGGCTGTTTATCATACGCGTCAGAGGTTTTACGAACGTCTTAGCACCTTTGAAACATTCGGTCGGGGCTGGACGCGCAGGAATAAAGAAACTTTGGAAGCAGCATTGGAGATGATGAATGGGTAAAGCAACGCCAACAGATGCAGCACTGTGGTCTAGGGCTAAATCTGCGGCCAAGAAAAAATTTAAAGTTTATCCTTCAGCATATGCTAATGCTTGGGCAGCTAAGTGGTATAAAGAAAAAGGCGGCGGTTGGCGCGGCGGGAATAACAAGGTGGCTAAAAGTGGCAAAAGCAAAAAAGCCTAGTGCCAAAGGTGGGCTGGGTAAGTGGTTTAGAGAAGAGTGGGTTGACGTTAAAACAGGTGAAGCCTGTGGACGCACATCTTCCAAAGGTAAATCAAAGAGGCCATATCCCGCCTGTCGCCCTAAAAAGGTTGCGTCGAAGATTTCTAAATCAGAGGCAGCAAAGAAGACCGGCTCAAAACGAGTGAATTGGTCAACAACAGCTAGTGGAAAGAAGAGGAAAGCATAATGTATGGTATGAAAAAAGGCACTAAAAAAGGCACCAAAAAAGGTGGCAAGAAAAAGTAATGGCTAAGACCAAAGCAGAAAAGATTGCTGCGGCTAAGAAACGTCACGGTTTTACGGCTGTAAACAAGCCTCGCCGTGGCGGGCCAAAGAAGTTCGAGGTTCTCGCTGTCGAAGGTGATACCGTAAAGAAGATCAACTTTGGCGATCCCGCTATGTCCATCAAGAAGGATCAGCCTAAGCGCAAGGCATCTTATTGTGCGAGGTCTGGTGGCATAAAAGGTAAGAATAGCAAGCTGTCAGCTAATTACTGGTCGCGTCGAGCTTGGAATTGTTAAAATTGGGGCGAAGACGGGAGGAGAATATCCTCGCCCCAGTGAGCGCTCTTTTATAACTTAGCACGCTTTTGCTTATATTGCATAACAGAAAGCATCAAAGAATGCTTTTGATTTTGTGACGCGCTTTTAGAGATGCGTTTTGAGAAACATTCTCGCGTCATGCCGAGCGCTTTTGCTGCCTCTGTTCTTGATGCAAAGGTTTCTCCCCACAGCGTGATTTCTTTCGCTGCGTTTGTTTTTCCAATAGGCCCGTTTTTACCAAGCCCAACTGTTTCCAGCGTTCCCTTGCGATTAAGCATTCTGGTGATTGCAGTTGGTGATATGCCCAACGCTTCTGCGGCTGCTTTAAACGATGGATAGACCTCACCTCTAATTTCACATGGAATGGCTGTCGTTTTCTTCAAGCCATGTTTTAACGGTTTCGAGATAGGCGTGATCTGGGCCATTTCGCTCGATCCATGCACGTTTGTTTTCGTGTATAGAACTTGGCCCAACTTGGTGGCAGTTTTTGCAAAGTGGGATGACATCGAAATCGCTCGCTTTGTTTGTTCCGTATCTATCGCAGATGATGTGATGTGCGTCTGATGGGCCAGATCGTCGGCAGATAACGCAGGGAAGTTCCTTAACGCGTTGCAAATGTTTCTTTGCAGCTTTCGTGCCGCGCTCTGGTTTTGGCTGCTTTAACCCCATTGGAGGCTTGCCAGTTAAGTTCATTTGAAATACTTTTCCCAGCGATGCGCCTCCAAGGTTAATTTCTGGGCATATGAATACAAGTCAGTCACCCGCTTCTTGTTTCGTCTGGCGCGCTTGATGGCTTCCTCCACTCTTGCGCGCTCTTCGTTTATTCTTGCCAATTCCTTACGCGCCTTGGGGCGCATCACGAACTTCCACATTGCTTTTCTCCTTTTCAGACCACTCGACACCATGCCGAGATCCATATTCGTAAATTACTTCAATTAAGTCAGACATCTGTTGCTTGTTTAGTTTTGATGTTTTGAACCCTAAAGGGAATGGGCCAGATCCATCCAGCCCATCAGCAAACTGCACCTGATGACCTAGAGAGTGCATGAAAGCACACTTCCAAGTCTCTGGTGGCCATTTTCGTTGGTCTGGCCGAGCCATAGCTATATCACTTAACATTGCCCACATCTTAGCATTTTGATCCAGACTTCTGTCGCCTCCAACAATGGTGACAACAGAATAATCTGGTGCAGCATCAATAAGCTGATGTGCATACATGCGCTGGCGTGGGCCTGTTAATCGAACCTTATATGGCATTAGCTTTGACCAAACTTTTCACGAAGCTGATCGAGCTTCATGTTGGTTTCTTCTAAGAACGCAATAACTTCGGTTTCAATGTCTTTGCACAGATCCGCATCACGATGCACGCGCTCCATCCAAAAGTTCATATCTCCCGGCAGCCGAGGGTCAAAGCTTACAAAATCACACCATTGCCGATCTGTACAAATCATCTGAACATGCATTTGCTTGATGTATTTGCTTGGCACCTTGTCAGACAGCAGCGTGTCAATGTGCGTGGCGGTGTTTGGGCATTTGATCTCGATCAGGCCATCAGACCCCACTAGGCCATCAGGTGATGCTCCAAAGAACTTAATAGTTGGATGTGGTACAAAACCAGTTTCCTCAACCGTTTCGCCTGTCATAAGCTCATAGGCCATGCGGGCTTGTGGCTCTGTATCAGTACCCCATTGCATAGCGGAACTGCTAAACCCCTCTGTAGGGCGCTCTGTGAGCCTCTCAGTGATAATCTGAGCCATATAATTGCCACGGCTTGCGCTATATCCAGCTTTGGTCTTTGCCATAACATCGGCAGCACGGGATGCAGTGACGCATCCCAGCCGAGCGGTGTACCATTCTTCACTCCTCTGTTCCATTATCAGCCTCCTGCATTTTAGCCAGCTTCTTGTTGAGCATAGAGATTGCATCAACAGCCTGCTTGTCGTTGAGGTCGTGCAGGGCTTCGACTTTCCAATAGGCGCAAAGCTTGTTTTCATCAGCCTGTGTGCCATCGATTAGAGATTGGATTTCTTGGAATTGCTCAGCTGTTATGCGCTTTGGAGCTTCCTGCTTTGGTGCAGCTTTGGCCGCAGCGTTGCCATCGTCATCTTCTGGGGCAATGCCGGCCATTGCCATGAGGCCATAACGGCGAGCGTAGGTTACAGCAGAGCCATAGCCTTGCATGTCGTTCTTGCCTACGATTAACGGCACGCGACAAGAAAGCTGTTCGCCGCTTTCGCCGTGGATCATCACGGTTTCGACAAAGCGCCCCTGTTCGTCTTCGCCAGTGGGCTGAATGACTGCAATGCCTTGCTCATTAAGCGCAGGCAGGCAGGCGTCCATTACGCTGCCAAGATCCGCATATTTGCTGCGGAAGTGCGGGTTGCTGGATTGCTTTAGGGCTTTGCCCATGTTGGCCTGTGCAGCGGCCAGTGCTGTTGCGATTGTTTTGGTCATATCAATACCCCAGTGCATAGCCAATAATTAAGAAGGCATAGCCTCCACCAAAGATTGCGATGGCCCCGATCAGGTCACAAAGTAAATCACGAATACGCATGTTTTTTCCTCCTTACGCGTAGAACATAGCTGATTGAATATCAGCCAATGCTTTTCGATCAGCAGCGTTTTGCCGATCAATATTATTGATGTTGCTTGCCATTTCTTGCAGACGATTGCGGCCAAGCTTAGCAAGCTCGGTAATGTCAGATTGCTGTACAGAAACGCTCTGCTGCACGCTAATTTCCATTTTAGCTTGATACCAAGCCAGTTTCATTGCTTCGCCAATTGGCTTTTTAACACCCATCTTTTTAAAGCGATTAACGACAGCCCAAGCCTCAGTCATGATCCAAGTGCGGTTGGCGACTACTTTACCGTTTTGTCTTTTCCACTTAAACATATTGTCCTCCGTTGATGAATTGACACTTAAATGGTATTAGCGGCAAACGCAATAAATAATTTGCATTGTGCTAATTTTTTTTTAAAGTATGATGTAATCACAAATGGAGGGTACTATGGAAAAAACACAAGCAGTTATTCTTTTTAATGAATGGTTCAAGACCAATGGCGTGCGCAAGAACTGGTTCGCTGAGCAGATTGGTGTAAACGGCCCAGACATCTCTCGGTGGTTGTCTGGAAAGGTCAGGCCGCACAAAGCAGTTCGCAAGCGCATCGAGGAACTGACAAATGGCGCCGTGCCAATGGAGGCATGGAAGTGAAGATCCCGGCTAAACAGTTTCGCAACAAGTATGGCGCAAAGAAAACGGTTGTGGGCGGCATCAAGTTCGACAGCAAGAAAGAAGCGGCGCGCTGGGGATACTTGCAGCTTTTGCTTCGCGCCGGCGAAATCACTGATCTGGAGCGCCAAGTTAAGGTTGAACTGATCGGGCAGCAGGGGCCATTATTAACTAGAACAGGTCGCAAGATGAAGCTGACGTTTGACTTCAGCTATATGGAGGATGGCGTCAGGATCTATGAGGATGCGAAGGGCTTTCCTACGCGAGATTATGAAGTGCGGGTTGCAGTAGCCCGTGCAATGGGACTTGAGGTCAGGGAAACATGAGTTTTGTTCTTCCAGATGGAAATGTCTTAATTTCGTTTAGCGGTGGCCGCACCAGCGGTTATATGCTGCATCAGATACTCGAAGCCAACGGCGATCTTCCTGATCGAGTGAAGGTTGTTTTTGCGAACACTGGCCGCGAAATGCCAGAGACATTGGATTTCGTGCAGGAGTGCAGTGATCGATGGTCAGTGCCAATCACTTGGCTGGAATACACGCGCAAAAATGGAAAGGTTGGTTATGAGGTTGTCAGCCACAACAGCGCCAGCCGAAACGGTGAGCCTTTGGAGGCGATGATCCGCGCCGCAAAATACATTCCCAACACTATGCGCAGAAAATGCACGCAAGAGACAAAGCTGCTGACAATAAAAAGATATTGCAGATCACTTGGCTGGAAGAAATGGATCAACACTGTTGGGCTTCGCGCTGATGAAGCATACAGAATAAAGCCAAGCAGAGATAAAATGTGGGATAACTGGTTTCCTCTTTTTGATGCTGAAATGTCAAAGCGTGATGTTGAGAATTTTTGGAAGCATCAGCCTTTTGATCTTCAGCTTCCCATATTCAATGGCATCACTCCACATTCAAACTGCGATGGATGCTTTCTTAAAAGCGAACATAAGCTGGCCGAAATGTGGCGAGATCATCCAGACAGAATGGAATGGTGGGCGTCATTGGAGGATGAATTTGGACACACGTTTCGCTATGATGGAACAACATATCGAAGCATAAAAGAAACAATGGAGCGTCAGGGCGACTGGATTTTCGATAGCGAAGATTTTTTCTGCCAAAAAGATGGAGGCGAATGCACAGGATGAAGCAGGATATTTTGATTTATTTGTTTAGCAACAACGGCGCATCAGCAGGCGATATTGCTATGAATACAGGCCATCACCCGCGAGAGGTGCAGGATCTGCTGATCGAGATGGATGATGCAGGAGAGGTTATTATGCGCTCAGGTTTTTACCGGCTTAGTGAAGTCTCGCGGCTTAGAGCTTTAAAAGGATTGGACGATCAGACAATCTAATGTAAAATAAATGGACGGGGAGCATGTCAAAGCTCAACCCGTCCTAGTAAGGCCAAGCTGTTCAAGCGGAGAAACAGCGAAGGCAGAACGCATGAGAGAGATGCGTTGACCTGAATATAGTTCGGGATCGACGTCTCCACAACAGAAAAGGAAATGTCGATGCACAGCTTCGATCCAGAAATTGCAAAGAAGGTTGGCGTTAATGCTGCTGTCATTTACCAGAATATTGTCTGGTGGACGCAGAAGAACATTGCCAACAACAAACATTATCACGATGGTCGCCATTGGACGTATAACAGCATCAAGGCTTTCGATGCTCTGTTTCCATATCTTAGTTCAAAGCAAATCAGGACTGCGCTTGATAAGCTTGAAGATGCCGAGTTGATTTTGTCTGGAGTATTCAACCGTGCTGGTTACGATAGAACCAAATGGTATTGCCCAAACTGTCAAATCGATTTGCCCAAAAAGGCAAATGGAATTGCCCAAGAGGGCGAACCTATACCAGTTAGTAAACCAGTTATTAAACCAGATATTAAACTTGGGGAAAAATCCCCCAAAAAACAAAAGCGTGCTATTTCTTTGCCTGATGGATGGGTGCCATCAGATCGAAACATAGAAGATGCAACAAAGCGTGGCTTTTCACAGGAGGAAACAAACAATGAAGCAGAGCAATTCAGAAATTACCATCAGTCAAAAGGATCAACATTCAAAGATTGGGATGCTGCTTGGAGGACATGGCTTGGAAACGCTAAGAAGTTTGCCAGATCACGTTCCACCAGAAACAGCGGAGGACATAACGCGCTCATGGCCGGATTTGCTGCATACGCCGCTGAACTCGAAGACTGACCGGGATCTGTTAGAATTAGCAATTTCTAAGCTTTCTACGCCTGCACCGCGCAAATGGATCACTGGCAGAATTGCTTCGTTGTTAGCTCAATATTTTCAAGGCGACATTTCTGAGCAGATGATGAAAGCCATTGCTGATGATTGGGTCTATGAGATGCAAGAGTTCCCAGCATGGTCAATCGCAAAGGCAGTTCGATGGTGGACAGGCAAAGACAATCCTGATCGGCGCAAGAAGCCATTGCCGGGAGACATTGCCGAGCGAGCGCAGAGGGAGCTTGGAGCATTAGCCGTAGCTAGATTGGCAGTCAGGCGCTTTGATGATGGCATTACTCCAATGATTGAACAGCAACCAGAAGAGCGCATAAGCAAAGAACGCGCAGATGAAATTATGGCTGAAGCTGGGTTTTCTGTGAGGAAGTTTGGCGTAAATGATAAATAAAATGTGCAAAGTGCAAATTATATCTTGCAATGTGACAGCATCTGTCATAAGTAATAATTGAAAGCAACGGAGGAAAAAATGAACAACTATTATGAAGAAGCTTTAGCAGATTTTTGGAGCGAAGCTAAAGGCGAAGGTATTATATATTCATCTTACGAAGAAGCGGCTAAAGCTTTTGATGATATTATGTCACCTCGCGTTGTAGCTGATGATACCAATCCAGAAGATATGTTTTAATGGCAAACGGCGGGGGCTACGGCCCCTACACCAACAGGAGAAAAGCTATGAGCAATCTTGATAAACTGTGCGCTCTGATGCGCGACATGGAAAATTAAAAAGTATGAAGTGCAAAGCGCTCAATGATAAAGTTGCTCGAAATGTTATACGAGATTTAAACAAGGGCTTTGGCATTCAAGATATTGCTGTAAGAAACACAGCAACTGAAGAGCAGGCAAGGTTCATAGTAGACTTCCTGCGCGAGCATAAACTGCTCGGTAAATTTTACACCAATTCAAGGAGGAAATGGGGAAATGCAAATACTAATGATAGCAGGCAACGTGGGTAAAGACGCAGTTCTTCGCCGCACGCAATCAGGGGATGCCGTCCTTGGTTTTTCTTTAGCTGTGGATAACGGTAAAGATAAAGATGGATATAAGCGCGACAGCACTTGGATAAGCTGCTCGGTCTGGGGAAAACGCGGAGAAAGCCTCCAGCGAATGATAACCAAAGGCACGCGCCTTGCGCTTACTGGTCGCCCATCTGTTGATGTATATGAGGGTAAAGGCTCGCTTAAACTCAGCGTCAATGAGCTAACCTTTATGGGTGGTGGATCTTCTGAGCCTGTTCAGTATCAAGAGCATGATGCACCTGCTCCCAATCAAAACGATGAAATCCCATTCTAATGCGTGTTGAGGAAATGGAAAAGAACTGGGCAGAGCTTGCGAAAAAAGAACGCAAGGCTGTCAGTCAGCGAGATAAAACAAGCCATCGCCTAAAGCCAAACGTTGATTATGAACAGGGCACGGGAGATATGAAATCAACAACGCGTGAGATTATTAATCTGGCAAAAAAAGGAACTCATGTTGATAAGATTGTAAAGCGCATGAGCTTCAAGGGTTTGAACCGGGATTATGTTCTACAAGCTTTATGGCGGCATGAGGATAAATGGAAAAAATGAAAAATCTTGAAAAGCTGCGCGAGCTTATGCGCGATTTGGAACTAAACTTAGAACTGTTTGTTTATTTTTTCATTACAATGGCAGTTCTTATTTGGATGTATGTAATGCTATCAGAGGTGATGATATGACCTTGGCTGAACCTGCATTCATGGCTTTCGTTGTGTTCTCTTCAATAGATGAGTGCAAAGAGTTTTCTAAGTATTACGATTTGCAGCGCATCTTTGAACCTCAGTGCATACAGATGGGTGGAGGTGTTGAGTATCAGCGCCCTATCCCAAATATCAGGCCAAAGCCACGTCCACAAATCAATGGCTGATCTGCAAAAAATACGCGGCCATCTCAAGGCTCTTAGAAATGATCTGTATAAAAACAATTTAGAACTTTATGCAGATCATATCGATTATATGATCGATGAAATGTTCTCCAAAGAAGACATGATTGAAAATGAACTGTTTTTGAATTATGTTTCCAATATGCGTCCACCCCGCTTGGGTGAGATAAAAGGTGTAGAACATGGCAGCAAAGAGAAAAGTTGGGCGTCCGACGAAATACGATCCTAAGATGTGCAAGACCCTAATCGAACTGGGCAAGCAAGGAATGAGCAAGTGCGAAATGGCTCTTGAACTAGATATTGCTTACGACACGTTCGATAGATGGCAGAATGAAAATGCAGAATTTTCGGAGGCCGTAAAGCGAGCAACGCGTTATTCGCAAGCTTGGTGGGAGCGTCAGGGGCGCATTGCAACGTTCGGAGCGATTGATGGTTTCAACGCAACAAGCTATGTCTTCAACATGAAAAATAGGTTCCGCGCCGATTGGAATGACACGGTTAAAAACGAACACATGGGTCCAGACGGTGGCCCAATCGTGCAGAAGATCGAGCGGGTGATTGTAGACCCAAAGGATGATGCGAATGGAACGACTGGCTGAACTAGCTCAATACGATCAAGCAATAGCAGGCTTAGTCGATGAAGACTTTCTAGCTGCTGGATTTACGCCAGAAGAAATATCCGCATATAGATCGCAAACAACCCCACAACTAACGCCTTTTGTTTCGAGGCCAGAAGATACACTTACCCAAGGTCCAACATCATACAGAACTACGGCGCCGCAAGGTGGTTACGCTGACATCTATGGAAGCAGTTTCTTAGCCAGACAAAAAGAAGAGCCAGCCAGTGTTGGCTTTGCGCGTGACTATATGGATTTCTTGCCCGTCATAGGCGATGTGCTAGGCGCTGGTGAGGTTGCCCAAGAACTGACTAGCGAAGATCCCAATTATCCTTTGGCTGCTGCTCTGGGCGCTGCAACGGTTGTGGGCGCTGTTCCTGTTATTGGTGATCCTGTTGCGCGTGCCGTCGCTAACACAGCACAGAAAGTATTTGATAGCCCGTTTGCTGGTGAGATAATCGGCGGCGTTCGCGGTGTTCTTGATCGAGACATTGAGTTTTTGCGAGGCCGTGGCGATCCAGCACTGGCTCAAGGTGTTGGCGCTGATGTGCCGGGTCGCGCTCCTGTGACGTTTGATGATGTTGAGGCCGCTATGGAGGCAGAGGCAACTGTTCCTGCACAGGCTGTAGCTCCAGAGGTCTCTCAGGCACCTATAGATCAACAAGTAGTAGCTGCGCCGCGCATTACACCGCAGGATCTTCTAGACGCTCGTATCATCCCGACAGTGGCTGATCTGACCCGTGCTGGTGGATTTTATAAAGGCATTGATAGCTCATTGATTGATGTGCCAGAGGTAATGATGGGTGGCCCCGGCTTCCCATTGCTGCCATCAAGCCAAGAGAACGGTTTGATCTGGGCAGTTCAAGGCAAAGGCATCGGAACAAAGAAGGCTGGCAAAGGCGCTGACTTGATTGCTGTCACAGCGATGAACCCGACAAGCCACAAGTCGAACATCAGCTTTATTAACTCTCTAATCAAAACAACTGACGCATATGTTAGAGATGGGCGGATTGGTGATAACGTCATCAGCGCCTTGGATGATGCAATTCGTCAGGCTGGTTCTGGTGGAGATCAGGCTTTGGTTGGGTTGGCTAAGTTTCCCGGTTTTAAAAGCCCTAATGCGCAAGAGTTTATCAACAATGCAAGCTTTCAAGAGCGTAGTCGCATCGCTGCTGTTATTGGCACAAAGGAAATGCAAGCTGCTGGCGCGCCAAATGTAAATCGCGTATTAGAGGCGACTGTTGATCCTAGATACGCTGGCGCAAATCCGCGTGACACTCTGTTGTTTATTGAGCCTGATTTTAGCTTGCCTCCCGTGGATCTAGCGGCAGAAGGTTTACCGATACATCCAAGCTATAGATACGGCATCCGTGGCCGCGTGTTTGGTTCGCTCGATCAGAACATATCAACATTTGAGATGTTCCCTGACTTCTGGGGCGAAAAGAACATCAATGCATTTGGTGAGGGCTTTAACAAAGGTGGTCGCAGAGCATTCGATATGTCTTTGCCAATCCAAGAAGTTACGGGTGATCAGGTGAAAAACCTTGAGCGCATCATGACGATGCAGGCTGCTCAGAATACAAATTTATCTGCCATAGATACGCGTTTGTTAGTCAATTCTTTAACTGACAATTGGAAGCCAACAACTACATCTGTTAAGGCTGGCGGCGCATCGCCACAAGCGTTTGTAGATGCAATCAATAATAATAAATACAAGCCAGCCCTAACAAATTATTCTCCGCAAGAAGTTAAGGCAGGCGCTCGATCAGGTGATCTGGTGGCTTATCAGCTTGGTGATGATGATGTATTCTTTGCTCTCGATAGCAAGCCAGATTACTCATGGGCTGGCGTTGATATGCAAGAAGGCGACAAGGCTTTGGTTGGGGTTGTTAGCAACGCGCCGGGATCAAAAGGCACTGCTGCTCCGAGCGTAATAGCAAAAGCTCTTGACGAAGGTGCAAATATTCTTGACGCTTTCGCTGTGCCGTCTAAGAAGTTTCCAGATGGTTTCTTGCCTCAATACTACGGTGAGTTTGGATTTGAAGAAGTTGGGCGGGTTCCGTTCGACAAAGATATGTATGTGGCCGATCATGGCGAAACTGCTTATGAGGATCTCCTTGAAGCATGGCGTTCTGATGGCTGGGATGAAAGTCAGGGCATGCCGCCCGTAATTGTAATGAGATGGAGTGGATCAGATGCAGACAGAGCAGCAACCTCGGCAGGCATTCGTGGCGCAGGTGCGCCAAGCCATAGGGCCGAAACTGGGGGATTTGTCGCCGAGGCAGAAGGATCTGCTGGACGCGTCATTGACGAAACTGTTCAACCTCAACCGGCCAGTATCGAACGAGGAGATACAGGGGAGGCTGGAACTGGTGACGGATTTCGTCTCTCCGGCAGGGCAAGAAGAGGTGCAGAAGGCATATTGGGACTTACGCCTGAACAACTCCGAAACCAAGGCATCCCAGCCGAGCAAATAGAACAGATAATGGCATTGCGTAATATCGGTCAATGAACCTTCAGATAAAAACTCCACGTTGGTCTTTGCCTGTTATTGATGGCAGGGATGCGCGCTATTTAGGCGCTCATGGTGGCAGGGGTTCTGGCAAGTCTCACTTGTTTGCAGAGATGCTGATCGAGCGCAGTATCATGGGTCGTGTGGACGCTGTGTGCGTTCGTGAGGTGCAGAAGTCTCTGGCACAGTCAGTTAAGAAGCTGCTCGAGAATAAGATCCAAGAGCTTAATGTTTCGCACATGTTCACGATTAAAGAGTTTGAGATCCGTTCTGTTCACGGCGGCATCATCATCTTTCAGGGCTTGCAAAACCACACAGCCGACAGCATCAAATCGCTTGAAGGTTATGATATTGCTTGGGTCGAGGAAGCGCAGAGCCTAAGTCAGTTTTCGCTTGATATTCTGCGCCCTACAATTCGTAAGCCCGGATCTCAGCTTTGGTTCACTTGGAACCCTAGATATGAGCATGATCCGATTGAGAACCTTCTGCGCGGCCATTACCCGCCTGCAAAAAGTGTTGTTGTTGAGGTCAACTTTGAAGACAATCCTTGGTTCCCTGCCGAGCTAAAGGATGAAATGGAATATGACCAGCGGCGAGATCCAGACAAATATCTGCATGTTTGGAAGGGCGAATATGTACGCAACAGCGAAACACGAGTGTTTAAGAACTGGACAATAGAAGACTTTGAAGCTCCACCAGATGCAATTCATCGCCTCGGAGCCGACTGGGGATTTGCTACAGATCCTACGGTTGCCGTGCGCAGTCATATTGTTGGTCGCAAACTTTATATTGACTATGAGGCTTATCAGGTGGGCTGTGAGATTGTGGACACGCCTTCGCTGGTCATGTCTATCCCAGAGGCTGAGAAATGGCCTATGGTGGCCGATAGTGCGCGCCCAGAGACCATCAGCCACATGCGCAAGAACGGCTTTCCTAAGATCCAACCAGCCGTTAAGGGCGCCAAGTCTGTTGAGGAAGGTGTTGAGTGGCTCAAGTCGTTTGACATAGTTGTGCATCCTAGATGCCAGCACACAATTGATGAGTTGACACTGTACAGCTATAAGACTGATCGAGATACGGGATCTGTTCTGCCGCTGCTAGAAGACAAGAACAACCATGTGATCGACGCCATCCGATATGCCTGCGAAGGATCGAGGCGCGCATCTGTTCAAAAGAAGGCAAAAGCCAAGCCCGTGGCAACGTTTATGCCCATTGCGCGATGATTGTTTTTTGTTCAGATATGTTCTATAATTCACTTAAATTTTATTGCGAGGCTTAACCGTGGCAAGAATGACCAAGCAAGAACGTCTAGCAAACGTGCATCAGGACGCGTTGCTTGAGTTTGATAATATCCAAGGTGCAATGCGCGAAGAACGTCTTCAATGTTTGGAAGACAGGCGCTTTTATTCTATTGCTGGCGCTCAGTGGGAAGGCAACTTAGCTGAGCAGTTTAATAACAAGCCACGCTTTGAGGTCAACAAGATCCATCTTAGCGTGATGCGTATCATCAATGAGTATCGCAATAATCGCATCACAGTTGATTTTGTGAGCAAAGATGGTGATGCAGATGATAGGTTAGCCGACACTTGTGACATGCTGTTTCGTGCGGATGAACAGGACAGTTGTGCAGATGAAGCTTATGACAACGCGTTTGAAGAAGCTGTTGGCGGCGGTTTTGGTGCTTTTCGTTTGCGCACAGCTTATGAAGACGAATATGACGAAAACAATGACCATCAGCGCATTCGTTTAGAGCCGATCTATGACGCTGACAGCACTGTGTTCTTTGATCTGGATGCCAAGCGCCAAGATAAGTCAGATGCGCGGATGTGCTTTGTTCTTACAGCCATGACGCGTGACGCCTACATTGCAGAATGGAATGATGATCCAAGCAGTTGGCCAAAAGAGATACATCAATACCAGTTTGATTGGTGTACTCCTGATATGGTTTATGTTGCAGAAGTATACCGGGTTGAAGAGGCGTCAGAGCTTATTCGCATCTATGAAACCATTGATGGGGAAGAAGAGCGTTATTCTGAAAGTGATTTCGATCAAGACGAAAGCCTTGAGGAAATGCTGGACGCCATAGGAACCATTGAGGTGCGTCAGAAGCGTGTAAAGCGCCGCAAGGTTCGCAAATACATTATGAGTGGTGCAAGCATTCTGGAAGATGCTGGATATATAGCCGGCACAGAAATCCCAATTGTTCCGGTTTATGGAAAGCGCTGGTTTATTGATAACATTGAGCGCTGCATGGGCCACGTTCGCATGGCCAAGGATGCTCAGCGTTTAAAGAATATGCAGCTATCTAAGCTCGGTGAAATCTCTGCGCTTTCTACGGTTGAAAAGCCATTGTTCTCACCGGAGCAGGTTGCAGGTTTCGAGGTTATGTGGGCAGAGGATAATCTTAAAAACTATCCATATCTGCTGCTCAACACTGTAACAGATGCTAATGGAAACGAAAGTTTGGCAGGGCCAATTGGCTACACCAAGCCACCACAGGTTCCCCCTGCATTGGCTGGCCTGTTGCAGATTACAGAGCAGGACATTGTGGATCTTCTTGGCAATCAGGAGGCGGGTGAAGAAATACAGTCAAACATCTCTGGCAAAGCAATTGAGCTAATTCAAAACCGTCTGGATATGCAGTCGTTTATCTATATGTCAAACATGGCCAAGGGCATTAAGCGCTGCGGTGAGATTTGGCTTTCTATGTCACGCGAAACAATGGTTGAAAGTGGCCGCAAGATGAAGGGGATTGGCACGCAGGGCGAGATGAGCAGCATTGAGCTTGGCAAGCCTATTATGAACCAAGAGACCGGCGAAGTTGAATATGAGAACGATCTAAGCAACGCCAAGTTTGATGTTAGTGTAGATGTTGGCCCGTCTTCATCTTCTAAGCGTTCTGCAACTGTTCGGTCTTTGATGGGCATGATGCAGATCACAGCAGACCCAGAAACGCAGCAAGTTCTAGGCGCAATGGCAATGATGAATATGGAAGGCGAAGGTCTTTCTGATGTCAAAGAGTTCTTCCGCAAGAAGCTAATTCGTATGGGTGCTGTTGATCCAACAGATGAAGAGCAGCAGGCTCTAGCGGCAGAGTTGCAACAACTTCAAGGTCAGCCAGATCCGCAGTCAATGTATCTTGAGGCAGAGGCAGCTAAGGCACAAGCGCAAGCTCAGAAAGCACTTGCAGATACAGAATACACAATGGCGCGCACAGAAGAGACCCGCGCTGACACAATCGAAACGCTCGCCGGTATTGAGCGCAAAGAGCGTGAGAATGTACTGAATACAGCCGAGCAACTACAAAAAGTTGTTCAAGGCTCAGAGATACGGCAACCGCCCAGCCGTGTATGATTAATGGGTGAGAATGAAACGGGAAACTTATGGAAATTGAAAAGGCAGAAATAGACGAAAACATTGAACTGGAAACTTCAGAAGTTGAGGAGCCAGAGGTTGATCTAGAAGACGATAGTGAGGTTGAAGAGCCAGAGGCTGAAGATACCACGCTTGAGGGTGAACCTACTGAGGCCGAGGCTGAAGAAGAGGAAGATGTTGTAGTCAGCATTGCTGGGGAAGCGCCTGACCCAGAAGACGAAGAAGAGGCTCGCGCTCCTGAATGGGTTCGTGACCTTCGCAAAGAGTATCGCAATGAAAAGCGTCGATCCAAAGAGCTTGAGCAGAAAATTGCGCAGTTGGAGCAGGGCAGTGCCCCAGTATCCCAGCCGCTCGGTGATAAGCCCACGCTTGAAGGTGTAGACTACGACACAGAGCGATATGAAAAGGAACTTGCATCGTGGTATGAAAAGAAGCGGTCGCATGACGAAAAACAGTCTGTCGCTCAGTCTCAGCAAAAAGCTGTGCAAAAAGAGTGGGAGACTAAATTAGAAAGTTATCACTCGTCCAAGGCAGAACTCAAAGTTAAAGACTATGATTTTGCTGAAGATGTAGTGCAGGACAGTCTAAGCGTTATGCAGCAAGGTATGATTGTTCAAGGTGCAGATAACCCTGCTCTTGTCGTTTATGCTCTTGGCAAGAACCCTAAAAAGGCGAAGGAACTCGCGTCGATCACAGATCCCGTTAAGTTCGCTTTCGCTGTAGCAAAATTGGAGACCAATTTGAAAGTTACAAAGCGCAAAGCGTCATCAAAACCAGAAAAGAAGATCAGCGGCACAGGCCGTCCTTCTGGATCGGTTGACAACACTCTCGAACGTCTGAGGGCTGAAGCAGAAAAATCTGGAGATTATTCTAAAGTTTTCCAGTATAAGAAGCAGAGGCAGTCAGCTTAACTTGTAAAGGAAGCCAAAATGGCTAATGCATTTTCAAAAGAAGAACGCGTTGCGTTTGAAAACATCTTAGAGGGCTTTAACGATGCTCTCGTGCTTTCGTCAATTGTGACAAAGTATAACACTAGCGGCGAAATGATGGAGCGTTCTAGCGACACCATCTCGCGTCCAATGCCTTACATCGCTCAGTCTTATGACGGCGCTGACGCAACAGGCAACTTTGGCGACAACACTCAGTTGTCTGTTCCAGCAACAATCGGTTATCAGAAGCATTCAACAGCATTGCTGACTGCTAAAGAACTGCGTGACCAGTTGCAGGAAAACCGTTTGGGCCAGTCTGCTGCACAAAAGTTGGCATCTGACATCAACGTGGCAGTTTTGGCTGTTGCATCTAACCAAGGTACAATCGTTTCTAAGCGCACAACTGCTGCGAGTGGATATAGCGATGTTGCCGAGGCTGATGCTTTGATGAACGAGCAAGGCGTAATGATGGACAACCGCAGTTTTGCACTGTCTAGCCGTGACTATAACGGTATGGCTGGTGATTTGGCTGCGCGTGAAACCATGAACAACATTCCGACTGAAGCATATCGTCGTTCGTATGTTGGTGAAGTTGCTGGTTTCCAGACCTTCAAAATGGATTACGCAAACCGTTTGGCTGCTGCTACTGCTACAACTGTCGTTGTAAACGGTGCAGGCCAGTATCACACTCCTGCCGCGACATCGACTGCTGCAACTGGTGAGACTTCCAACGTAGACAACCGCACGCAGAGCTTGGCAATCACCGTTGGTGGTAACACTGTTGCTGTTGGCGATTGCTTCACCATCGCTGGCGTAAATGCTATTCACCACATCACCAAGCAAGACACAGGTCAGTTGAAGACTTTCCGTGTAACTGGAATTGTTTCTGGTTCTGGTGGAACTGGTACAATCACAATCTCTCCTGCGATTGTTTCAAACGGTGGTGGCACTGATGCAGAAGCTCAATACAAGAACGTGACAGCAACGCCTGCAGACGGCGCGGCAATCACCTTCCTGAACACTGTTGAAGCTCCTGTGAACTGCTTCTGGCATCGTGACGCGCTTGAGTTGCTTCCTGCTTCTTTGGCCGTTCCATCAGATGCTGGTGCAGACATCATGCGCGCAACAACCGATCAGGGCGTTGAAATGGTTATGCAGAAACAGTTCGACATCAACACACAGAAAACAAAGTATCGCTGGGATACACTGTTTGGTGTGGCGATGCTTCAGCCTGAAATGGCTGGCATCATGCTGTTCTCACAAACCTAATGGCAACTTGGGTGGGGCTTAGGTGCCCCATCCATCCTTAAAGGGGAAGATAAATGAGTGTAATGCTATATAAACATCCCGGACCATATCAGATGCACGGCGATATGTTTGACTACATTATTGTTGGCGATGATGAAGTTGATGCTGCTGTTAAAGATGGCTGGATGAAGACAACGGATGAAGCTAAAAATGGCGCGGCGAAACCAAAACGTGGCCGTAAACCTAAAGCTAAAGAGGAATAAACATGGCATATACGAAGCGTGACATTGTAGATCAGGCATTCGAGGAAATCGGTCTCGCATCGTATGTGTTTGACCTTCAGCCACAGCAGCTTGAAAGTGCTTTGCGTAGGCTAGATATGATGATGGCAACATGGAACAGCAGAGGCATTCGTCTTAGCTATCCTTTGCCTTCATCACCTAATGACAGCGATTTAAACGAAGAAGTTGGCGTTCCTGACAGCGCATTTGAAGCCATGTATTTAAACTTGGCTATTCGTATTTCTGGAGGCTTTGGCAAGACAATCAGCCCAGACACAAGAGCCGCTGCGAAACTTGCATATAAAGAACTTATGGCCAACTCTGCGCTGCCGATTGAGATGCAGCTTGGCAACGATACTATCCCCGGTGGTGCTGGCAACAAAGGCTGGCGTTATTACAACAATCCTTTCCTGCGCGCGCCGCAAGATCCCCTCACTGTCGGTTCTGACGGTATTCTTGATCTGGAGTAAAACATGGCTAACATTAATCAGCTTTCAACTTTAAGCACTCTGCAAGGCGGCGATTTGCTGGCCGTGTGGTCAACCAATAACGGCGACAGTCGCAAGTCATCAATCACAACTTTGATGAACTATGTTAATGCGAACGTCACAACCGTCACGCAAAATACTCAGTATGCCTCTCCTGCTGCAACTGGGTTTTCCATCACGGTTAATACGGGCAACGTATGGTTGCTTATGACACCTGTCAGCACATACGCTGCTGGATCCGTTGTCCTGCCCGCTGGTGCTTCTG
>Ga0208791_1000272_pt1 | contig 26460 bp, 35 predicted proteins | sample 11_taG_FD_184084 | JGI IMG/M metagenome (GOLD analysis project Ga0208791, IMG submission 184084) | Marine viral communities from the Subarctic Pacific Ocean - 11_ETSP_OMZ_AT15265 metaG (SPAdes) (version 2) | ecosystem: Environmental > Aquatic > Marine > Oceanic | place: Pacific Ocean | collected...
GTCAGTAGGTCGCCAGGGGTCTCCAAATCTGACACACACCCATGTGTATCGTCATCATCGAATGGTACAATGTCACCTGCAGATATGTCTGCCTGCAATGCCTTGTCGACCATCTCAAAACGGAGGCCTGTATAAACTTCTGATACTGTGGCCTTCTTTGGGTTGCGCTTTATCCATCGACTTTGTGCCCATACTGCCTCGTCAAATGTCATGATAGCATCTGACAGAATGTGCATCGGTTGTTGATTGTTATAACGACTCAACATGTCACAGACTTCTATCAGGTTGACGACACGTGGGTTGTGGTCTCCATATATCCATGAACGCAGTACTGAATATGATATACCGATGTGATTGCATACATCTGCCTGTGAGATGTTGAACATTGACATGTGAGTTGTAAACCAAATACCGAACGATGACATTTTTGCAGATGGTTTCAGTATTTTGGGTGGTCTGCCTCGACCTCTGGACTGTTGTGACATAATGGTATCCCTTTGATTTTATGTTGTTTCAACATAAATAGAATAACACCATTCACCCTTTATGTAAGTCTTTTGTGCAGATAGTATTTGTATTTGACAATCATCGTTGTATACGATGTCATTCAACGCATCACAGACAGAACCAAAACAGTTCTGTACATCTCGTCGTCGTCTATCACCAAATGTAACATCGAGATGAAGTTTGACAGGTTTGTCAGTCGGTTGCAGTTCTGCAGTCGTCATGATCAACAATGCCTGTGCACGTAATGATGCCTCAAATAGTCGTACAGAGTTTTGTTTTACCAGTCTCTTACCACATATCATCATTTGATTTTTCTTTGATGGTATCTTGCCTGTACCGTGTATCTCTATTTTCATGTTCGTTTTTTCCTACGTGCCCATAGACTTTCACAGGCCCAGTATCGTGCAGTCAACTTGCCAGGTGGTTTTGTGTCACATCTCATACGTGCCCTGAAGTTTTCATTTGCACGTGCACTGTAGTTGTGTCGATACTCTGCAGAACCGAACTTGATAAGTTTTTCCTGACCATCATCACAGGCCTTGACCACTCTCTTTTTGACTCCATATCCAGGTTCACCCCGTTTGATGGGTCGTGGTTTATTGCATTTGAGTTTTGATTTGTCGATACGTTTTGCCATTGTTCACCTCTTTTTGCCTTTATGAATGCCTGTACGTGCAGTCTGTTGACCTTTACTGGTTGCCCGTCGTTTTGATTTGTTGGCCTCTGCTAGACGTTTACGACCTGCAGATGTCGACTTTAAGGCACTGATTGAACGTTTCGGAAGGTATACACCACCTTTACCTGCACTCTGCCAGTCTTGATCTGTCCACCTTGACAACGAACGTTGTGCAGATGTTCGACCACGTGGTTTTTTGTATCCACCACCTTTTCTTTCATATTCTTTTACTAACAGCTGGCTTTTGCGTGCAGACCATTGACCGGCCTTGCCTCCTTTTGTACCTGACATGATTTTACGTTTGATGCGTTCACGCAGTGCAGGTTTTGTATATTTGTTATCCATCTGTCACCTCTGCATGCATCGAGTGTTGTAAAAATAGCACGTGTGTCTGACCTTTGGTAAAACACCTGTAAAATCAAGGTATACAAAAATACACATCAGAATAACCAGTATACAGAATTCTATTTTATCCCTTTTCATCATCGGCCTCTGGTCACTCTGTTACGCAGTCGGTTTGACCTTGTGGACTTGACTGCATATGGACTTGTGTACACATCATCTGTCGGTTCTGTTACTTGTGTTCGTCGTGGTTGTCTTTGTTTCTTCATGTTCTGCAGGGCCTGTTGTATAAAGAATGGGGTGACTGGTATCGGTTTGCCTTTGGTCGATGCCGGTTTGTTCACAGGTGCACCTGTATCCTTCAAACGTCCTAGACTCTCCAGTCGAATGGCAGTTGCAGTTGCCTGGTCTTTTGCCATGCCGAACCTCTGCATGAACTTCGGTATTGCACGTTCTATACGTCGGTTGCCTGATGCAGTGTTTATATATATATTCTGTGCCATTGTTACCACCACCTAGATCAAAACAGTCGCAGGGTGTGCACTCGCATACCTCACATATATCCATTGTACACCCTTATCTGTGTTGTAACATATATTCGACTGCATCTGTGACAGTCTGTGACACGTCTGCACCTATCATATCGGCAACACATTCACATACCCACATCCAGTCGGCAACCTTCAAAACAGTCTCACCATTCAACAGTCTGTACAGACTACGTACATGAATGCCACTATAGTCTGACAGCTCTATAACAGTTATACCGTGGGGTGTTATTTGGTCGTACACCCAGTCACCAAATGCAGTTCGTTCCATGACTGGACTATATCACATTTTTGTCGTTCAAGTCAGGTAGACCTGTACATATTTTGTATGTGAATGTTTGTTTGTCCTGGGTTGTATCAATACGGTGTTCAATGGCATCCTTATTCATTCGATAAGTCTCTGAAGGCATGAACGGTGCAACATGTACAAATTTAAAACCATATTCTTTTGACCTCGTTTTGAACCTGACACCAAATGCAGACCCTCGTCTGTTCGGTTGACGGTTTGCCCAGTTCAGTTTGACTGCATCAACGAAGGTCGGCCCATCGTACCAGTAGTGCATATTTGATACCAGGTCGACATAAACCATGAATGACGGTGGATGTACTAGGTATTCAGTATACCCACGACTGGCAGTCTGATATATCTCTGCAAAGAATGTCGGATACCGTCCACCATTGTTTGCACTTTTGACCTCTATCGTATGTTTTGACTGTGCAGAGTCGATGCCTGTTTTGAATGTCCACATGTCAATGTCGTATGGTGCATCGAGTTTGACACGGGTGGTTGCAATCACCATATCGACATCGAATGTGTTGTGCAGCTGCGTGCGCAAATGGTTGTTCAAATGCACACACTCACATACTGCAATCTCTGCAACGATACCCACCCGTTTGAGGTCTGTGAACTCTATAGTGTTGATGGGTATCATGTTGTCCTGGAGTTATCTTTTGAACCTTCGAGTGGCAGGATTGTACTGCAATACACCACCATCATAATGATTGTATATGGTATCTGCCAGTTCAACGTCAATGTCTGACATCAGATGCCATGCAAGGCCGGTCGGTTTGATGGCAATAGGTTCACCGTCTGCATTGAACTCGACCTGCATTGTCATGTCACCATCTGAAAATGTCAGTGTCAATGTATCCAGTATTCTGTCGTCACGTCGTGCAGGTGCACAATACCATCGACTGCGTTTGCCTTTGTGTCGACACTGTTTACCTTCATTCAACATTGTGACACCCATTTGTTTAAGACATCCACTGTACCACCCTAGATACTTCGGTTTGATTGCCTTCGGTCGTCGAATGGTATCACCATTCGAGGTATCCACCTCCTCAGTGTATATCTCCTGTATCATCTCTGATAAGGTGAACACTCGTAAAGGATTGTCATCCAACCATTCATCAACCATTGTTTCATGTACATCTATCTGTTCGAACTTTGTATTGACGTGATTTGACTGTTGTTGTTCATCGACAGTTAACCACCATTCTTCACGGGCCTGGTATGCCTGCACTGCCTCTGCCCATATTTGGTCACGTACTGCAGATAGTTCATCAACATCATACGACCGTTCACCTTCGACACCGTTGCATTCTATAATCCAAAACCGTCGACTTCCTGTGGAGTCCTTAAGTATCTCATCTTCATTGACAGAACCTGTGACCACACTGTTACGAGGCATGACTATCTCTTTACGTCCATATTTTGGTCTGTACTGGTCGACTTGTGTTGTTAAGAACTTTTTGATGTCGGATACTTCTGCACGGTTCATACCTGACAGTTCTGCCCATTCATGTATCCATGCCAGTCGTAGTTTTGTCAGACCGTCGACAGACCGTACATCAATGGATGCATCACTGAAAAATGACTGGCCTGTTTGAAGGCAGTTGCCTGCAATGGTTTGAAAGAATGTACTTTTACCTGCACCCTGGAGACCTTTTAAAATCAACATGGTATCGACTTTACAACCCCAGTCATATGCACGTGCCACTGCAGAGATTGCCCATTTGCGTGTGTAGGTTCTGACCATCGGTGTATCGTCTGCATTCAAATACTTTATCAACAGCTGGTCGAGTCTGTTCTGACCATCCCACTTCAGGGTGTCCAAATACTCAACCAGAGTATCACGTTGATTTTGATGGCAATACTGGTCAACTGCATCTATGCAGTTCATTTTGCCCAGTCGACGACCTACAAAATACCGTCTTCTCAATGCACTCTGTATCAATGTGTAATGATAGTCACAAAATCTGTCACCATTGAACCATGTGTACCCTGTTCTTTTATCCATCCACAGGTCGATGTTGAGTTGTCCTATCATGATAACAAGATTGTCAGGTGTATCCAGGGGTCGCCATGTACCACCTCTATTTGAATATGAGACCTCGACACTATTGTCTGAAATCACACAGTCATGATGTGTTCTGTTACGACCTGAAGTACATCTGTACCGTGCAGTACTTGTCAAGGCATCGACCCGTCTATTGATGAACGCACCACCGACAGAACGACCACCCTCTGCAATACATTGTATGTTGCCTGATGCATTCTTTTGCAGTGTATCCCAGTTTTCTATGTACCAGATGAACGGTCGTGGTGTACCTGTGGCATCTGTTATCATGTACTCACCTGTCACAACTGTACGTCGATACCGATCGGTATCTTGTGGTGTGTCTTGTGGTGTATCTTGTGGTGTTTGCTCCTGTTCGGTGTCTTGTACGGTTGTTGTACGTTGAACCGGTGCACCTGTGTTGATGGCATACCCTGCATCAATCACTGCATCTGCAGACAGTGCATACCCATCATTGCAAATAGTAAACTGTGTACCTTCTCTGTCGACTCTATATGATGGTTTGAACCAAAATCTAGACGGGTCTTTTGTGGCCTCATCGACATGGGGAAAAATGGACTCCAGTGCATACCATACACCACGACGGTCTTGTGTGATATAGTCAGCTGCCTGTACTGGTTTGTCAAATGGTACAATCACCCTGAAGGCACACAGACCATTCTTTGCAGGTGACTTGTGACTGAATGAACTGTATGCAATATGGCAAAATGGTTTGAAGGCATCCAGTGTTGCATCCATCACCTCGTCAGTACATCCATCAAAATCAAATACCATTGCATGAACGACATCGACTTTTGATTTTGCACGGTTGCCTGTCATGTCTGACCATGTGACGGGTGCAAATATGCCGGCCTCCAGTTTACCGTGTTCTGTCACCTTGCCATTTTTGCCTGTATCCTCTGATAGGTTGTCGATACACATCATTGATTGTGCAATGCCATCCAGGACAACAGAACGTACCTGTGCATTTTTCAAGTTGTTTGTTTTGAACCATCCACCTGATGGTGCAGGGTGCACCGAACATGATATGGTGCATTCTTTTGTGGTTATTTGGGTGCTTGATGCCCAGTTTTGTGGTATATTGTATTTATTCATGGGGGTGGTTTCCTGTGATTTGATTGGAAGTTTATTGTTTTGCCTGTCATCCTCTGAAGGGGTGGCAGGCTTTTCCATTATAACGTCATTATTTATTTATGTATTAAAAATAAATACTGTCACACACCTTTTTTTGAGTACGTGACACCACTGTCACGGTGTGACACCTATTGTCAACGGGGTGACACCCTCTGTGACACCTGTTTTGTATCGGTACTGTCGTCATAGTAGCATACCTGTCACCCTGTCACCCTCTATTGAATGAAAAAAGATTATTTGTAATTCAGTGCCAAATAGGTACAAGGGTGGGTATTTGGCACGGGTATACAGAATATGTTGCAAACCATACGACAGGGTGACACCGTGACAGGCCTTGCAGACAAACCGTCAACACTTATCAACACCTGTGGATAACTTTGTGGATAACTTATCAACACCTGTGGATAACTTTGTGGATAACTTATCAACACCTGTGGATAACTTTGTGGATAACTTTGTGGATAACTTTACACCCAGGTGAAATCATCACTATCATCATCATCCTGCATCACTGTCTGCATCTCCATATGGGTCAATGTCTTGAGTACACAGTGGATAACCTTCAATGTCTGTGGATGTTCGTGATGATCGTCAAAATCTACACCGTCAGGTGTAAAATGTACATACATTACACCATCATCACCATCTAAGACATAGCCCATACCATATTGATGCACGTATTCAAGTCCTAGAGTCGACTGTATACTGTGTTCAAAATGGTTTGCAGATGCAACTGGGTCAATGGTGTGTTCTGTTTGAATTCCTCTTAACATCATCCGTACCAGTTCTGATATGCTTTGTTGTTCAATACTCATGTCGACAGTCTAACACAAAACAGTTCAATATAAATGTCAGAACTCGACTTGTACTTGATGTAGCAGCTGCAGAATAAACAAAAAGGCACTAGTCGATGTAACTAGTGCCCTTCAGAGGTAAAAGGTATTTGTTTTACTTTTGCAGATTTGACATCATACCCATCATCGACTCGGTTGCACAATCTTCATGGGTGGCCCAGTATTTAGCCAGTGCAATCCAGTTTTCGACAGTCGGTTGCCTGGCATCCTTGCACCACTGATGCAATGTCATTCGACTTATGTTGATTGATGATGCCAGTGCAGAACTTTTGATATTGTGTTTGTCCATCATTGCCTCTAACCAGATACCCAGTGTGATGGTGTTCGTTAGATACTCGTATTTGTTTTCAACCCATGTCTCTGCCTGTCGTCTACACATGCAGTCTGATGAATATATACGACCTCGATGTGATACCTGACCTCTCCATATAAAATCACAGTCCAGGGGATGATAAAAGACAGATATAAAACCTGCATCACCCATGTCGATGGTTTGTGTTGTTCTTTTACGTAGTGCAGCTCTACCGAATTCTTTTGTGTAGTCACGCATTGATTTTGATGTTGTCATTATTTTGCCTTTGTTTGTTTATTGTTGAATAGTGGTTGAACCATAATGGTTTGATATATCGACCATGTTTTGTCTGATGGGTACTGTGATGTGATTGCCATCACAATCAACAGTGCATGACTGTACATCGGTGTATCTCCTTTCAGGATGTCCTGGAGTACTGCAATGTCAATGTCTGTTCTGTTGTGGAGTTCGACGACTGACCACCCCAGTTCTGTGATGTATTCATTGATGTGTTCTGCAAATGTCATTGTTCACCTCTGTTTATGATGCGTTCAATAGTTGCATTCTTTTCAACTTTTAACTCTTTTACAATGACCTGCATACCCAGTGATGACCCGCAAAAATCATATACTTCTGTCGTACCATCTGGCAAATGCATATGAATGTCATAAAAAAACATTTTACGGTTATAGTCGTCAATCATTTGAATGATTTTTGTTGCCTCGTTTGTGTACCCTAAATCAAACACGTGTTCACATCCAGGTGTCTCAATGGTGATAATTACACGACGACTGCACCCTGAATGTCTTGCAGATGTTGCCGTTTTTAATAACTTCAATACCTTGCCTCTAATCATATACATTTTACACCCCTGCAATGTGACACAGTGCCATGAATACAAAACCTATTGCAGAGAATGCACCTGTGACAAGTGCAGTGCCGATGATGTGTTGTTTTACTTTTTCCATTTGTTTATCCATTTGATTTGATTGAATGCAACACTGAATGTATTGCAGTGTCAACAGTGTACACAGTTCGATACAAAACATGTATACATTTTTATTTTATTTTTATAGTGGTCAGTATTTTGTACAGTATCACCAAATACTGGTCAGTATTCTGTACAGTATATTCAGACACTCCATACAGAGATGCATCATGAACTTGAACGACCCACGCACAATACATTTTGTCGACCTTGAAACGACACACCTGGATGAATATAAAGGTGAAATCATCGAGATATGCATACTGACATCACATGACTGGGGTAAAACCATTCATGACATGATACATACGAAGGTCAAACCAGTGCATATCAATACTGCCCATCCGACTTCACTGGTTGTCAATGGATACAATGATGCAGACTGGTCTGATGCACCACTGTGGACTGACATAGTTGCAGAGGTATCACAACGACTGTCGACAGGTATCATCTGTGCACACAATGCCATATTTGAACAAAAATGGTTGTCGTATCACTGTCACAACGTCCTGACATATCGTTTTATGTGTACACAGACACTTGCATACACATTTTTGCCTTTACGTTCTGCATCTATGTCTGTCATTCGACAGTATTTTGACTGGTCAGAGGATGATGCACACACTGCATATGTCGATGCCTATGATTGTTATAGATTTTTTGTCATTTGTATGACGGACGTTTTGCCTTCTGTGCCTGACTGACTTTGATTGCAACCAGCTGCCTGAAGGCATCACGTTTTCTACGATGCACTTTTGATGCAGATGCATGTGCCTTGTATCCTCCAGGAACTCTAACAACAGGCATCATACAATCCTTGTGAATGAGGCTTTTATTTCATCAACGACCTTTGATATGATGTCTAACTTTTGTTCAAGTAGACTGACTTTTTTGTCTAGGTCGTTTATTTCCTTGACTAGGGTCTGCCTCATGACATCCTCTTTGTCTTGCATATCTGATATGACTTTGTCATACCTGGCACGCACGTCAATCATTTGTGCCTCGTACCTTTTTTCACGGTCGTCTGATCTTTTCTGTTGTTCTTTGTACTGCCACAGTAAAAACATCGCAAATGCAACATTCGGTGCACCGTTTGCCAACAGACTGAATAATTCCTGTTCCATCTCGAACCTCTAGAGTTTTTTCAACAATGGTTCAATCTTCGAAGGCAAGTCTAACAGATGTTCAATGATAATTTCCTGACGTTCGTCACGTGTGATTTTATCACCACCATCACTATCATCCTCTTTTGCCTCTATGATGTCGTCGACAATATCCCATATGATAGGTTGTATTGCCTTCAAAATCTGTGCAACGAGTTTCATTTTGTTCCAGTCTAGTGCCATGTGTACCTCACATTGATTTTAAATAGTTTGTGATACCTTCTGCCAGTGCAACACCTACACGTCGGATACCTTCAGGTGTCGTCAATGGTTCGTGGTCTTTGCAGTCGATGAATAACGGTTCAAAACAGATGGCAACAGGTCGTGCCACTCCTTTGATTGTATAGTATGCGTTTTTTGTCCAGTCATCTGGTCGACATTCGATACGTTTTACTGTACGAAGTTCAGGACACAGATTTGCCAGTGATAAGTCAATCAAATGTGCAAGTTTTGACCCGGATGTCGAACGATAGTCATAGAACGATGCACCATAGTCACCACCACCTGCATTGACATGACAGGCAATGTACACACATTTACTATCTGCATATTCATTGACACGTGCATGTCGTTCTGAATAGTGGCCATCAGTCAAAACAATGACATCAATATCGTGCATCATCAAATGGTTCTCTGCATGAAAAATGTACTGTGATGTCAGATATGTCTCTGTCATCTCTGCATTCTTTGCACCTTCATCATTCCATCGACCTGGTTTGCCTCGATGTTGTCTGTCAAGAAATACCTGCATTCTGTCCTCTGTGGTCTTTATATTGTACTACGTATTCACCATCTGTCACTGTCTATGACAGGCAATGTCATTCGAATAACAGTGTGAATACCCAGTATCCATCACTCCAATATTTAGTAATCACCATCATTTTACGACTTGATAGATGTACACGGGGTATCGACACATCAATGACGTTACCCACCTGCAACCATCCCAGTTCACTGGGTGCATCAATGTCGACTGTCTGCAGTGGAGTTGACAAGGCTCTGATTTTATCCATAACAACCTTCGATGCAGTCCCGTTGTCATATATGTAGTCGGCCTCTATGACTCTGGGTCGTCGACCGTACCTGTTTTGTGATTGTTTTGCCAGGTTTGACTGCACTGTCTTTGTTCGTGACATTGACTGGTCGTGACCTCGTTTTGCATACTTCAATGATATGTCGTTTGCAAGGTCTGCAGTGTTGCGTAAAGTTTGAACGGGTGATGACTGTTGACATTGTTTATCGTCTCCGACTTCTATACTGTACACCGATGCAACATGTGTCAATGCCCATAGTTCTGTGATGATAGGTCTGATACCATTTGCACCCATCTGCATTGTCACAGGCAAATATGGCAAAATAGACCCATTCAACCATTCGAAGGCAGTCACTTCTGCATCGTTGATGTACCCTGAAAATGAATACTGGTTCAATAAAACAGACAGGTTTGCCCATTCACCATCGTCTATACGTTGCCCTGAACGATGCAAGGCCCATCGACAGATGTCACCACCCCGTGTCAAATCACCATCACCATATGTATTGATGTACCCACCTGCATTCAGATATATCCACCATTCACGACTATCACCCGATGTTGATGTACCAGGCATTGCAACATTGTCAGATGGTACAAGTTCGATGTATGAATACACATTGCCTTTACCATCATCATCAATCAGTATCGACTTTGTAGCAGTGTTAAAACTATCGTCTTGAATGGTTGCAGTTGTCGACTCGACTCTGTGGCCTGCAATCATCATGTGTGCATTATGACTGTCATATTTTTTGATGCAATATGCAGGCAGTGTATAGATGTTCGGTGATGATGCAGCTGCACCAAATACAACAGGGTACGGTTTGCCTGTTGCAGTATCTGCATCTGCATTGACAAATCTGTTGTCTATAATCAATGACTCATCAAGTAACAGATTTTCACTTGTGTACGGTTGTGACTCAATACTGAAGGCAACAAAGTTGTCAATGTCTGATGGGTCACCATACACAGGTTCTTGTATTTGACCTGTGTACAACACAACTCGTTTTTCATATGTATTGATGCACTGTCCATTCTTTATCAACACATAAAAGAATTCTGCAGTGACACCCTCCAAAATCTGACCCTCTGCAATCACCTTCAATACATCAATGTCTTGAAATACAATACCCATTGATACAATGTTTGCCTCGACATCGACTGCAAGTACATCGGCACTGTCCACATAGTCAAAATCTCGTATGGTTGGCAGATACTCCAGGACTCCATCAGATGAAGGTATGACAACATGATTTGTCGAATACCGATGCAACTTGCCTGCATATTCGAAGTCGACACAGAATACAATCTGTGCACCCATCAAGTCAGTCGATGTATAGGTACGCATCATCTAACCTCACGCAAAATGATAGTTGCAATCCTAAATACTTCACCTTCATTGTCTGCCAGTAGTTCGTCTCCAATGACGTGGTCTATTTGCATAGATGTACCCAGGGTACACAAAACATGTTCATGGTATCTGTTGAATAGATGAGACCCACCGAACAAAGTTGTGATTGATGGAAGGTACACGACTGCATCTGCAGACCCATCGAGATAGTCAACAAGGCCCATCATTGTACTGGGTGCAGAACCTTTTACTGCAATAGGTGATGTACTGTACAGTTCATAATGATCTGGGTCTGCAGGGGATGCATTTAATGATGAAGTATCAACCCCGTCTGTCCAGGACACACGTACCAGTCGACCACCATTGCCCTGTCTTTGTGAATACAAAGTACCGTTCGGTGCTTCAGAGTCGATGACGTTTGCACTGAACTCCACTGTACGACCTCTACCATACTGGGGTGACGTGATAACAACGTGACCCATCACCATTGTGCCTATCTCAAAATAACCCTCTGCAGTCTTGTCTGTACTGATTTTGATACGTAGTCCTGCAAACTCGTTTTCATTGATGATGACTGTGCAGGCATCCGGTATCAGATGTGCAGTGCCTGTTGTGGGGTCGGTTGCCTTGACACCTTGCAAATGGAGGTATGCACGTTTTGATGATGTCGATGCAAATACACCATCACCTGATGACAGTACACGTCTGACAACGACATTGCCTGCACCGTCATCCAGTCTGACAGACCATCCTCTGCACTCGTTCAAATGCAAATAAATGTTTGATGCATCTGTACATGTGACAGCTGCACCCTGTCGACTGAAGGTGAATGCACCACCTGATAAACCACCTCCGACTGTATTTGTAATACCATCGACGACTGACCACGACCCACCACTGTATTTTTCAATGACAAACTCTTTGAAGTTGATGCCAGTCAAATGTATACCAGTTGCCTGTGACATGGTATGGGTGTCTGCAGTCCCTTGCAATGTTGTATCTAGCATCCAGGCAACGGTTTGTGTCGGTACTTGATCAACATCTGGGTCTGCAACACTGTCTGTTCTCCATCCGACTTGAGGTGATGGTGATACTGTGTGCAATGTTCGTTGTACAGGTGAACCATACTGTGGTTCAATGGTGTATGTATCTAGTTCACGGGCCGGCCCTGATGATGTACTGATTTGTAAACCGTCTTTGATTGTCGTATAAAAACCACGACCTGCATACTGTCGTGCATTCAAATCATTCGGTGACCATCTCAACCCGTTTGCAGTACCTATACCATACGAGAAAAAATGATAGTCTGCATTCCTTGATGATGTACCGTCAGGTATACCCCAGTATATTTGTTGTACTGTGGATACATCGAGTGTCAAAACACCACTTATTTGCAAATACTGACGGGGTGAACCGGCATCTGCATAATATACATACACCTGGCCTGTTTTATTGTCGACGTGTGCAAGCAGCTGCACACCTGAAGGTAAAGACAAACCAGTTGCAGAACCTATCAATGATGATGCATGTTTGTCGTACACATACACTGCATCACTATTCACAACCACCTCAACCCAGTATGTCGATGTCGATGATGTTTGTTGTATCCGTGCACCGATGGCAACACCTGCAGAGGTTGACCCTCCAGTGACATTTGATATGCGTGTATGAAGTCTGACACCGTTCGTTTTGTCTGCAGGCACGACATAGTATTTTATCGTATTTGTACCGACGACATTCAATGTGATGTGATCACCACCTAGGGCCTCGGTCACTGTACCGACTGCAGAACGTGACCATACACTGTTTTGTGCAGGCAAATCAAACGGTATCCAGTTTTGTGTGTCGTATGCCCATTGATTGTCATTTGGATATGGTTGCAGACGTTGATACTGTTGTGTACTCCATCCTCCGAGGGTGACCATTGTCAGACTGTTGTCGTATGCGTTCGTGCCTATGTTGTTATAGTTTGTGAACAACATCTGTTCACCCTGCCCTGCAACTCCGACAATGTTTTGTATACCACCACCTGACGAAGGTTGAAAGAATGTTGCAACCCGTGTATTGTTGAAGTTTGTTTCATTGCCCCATCTTAACCACTTGCTTGCATAATCTTCGACACTGATACCTGCCAAATCTGAATATGCACCCAGTACGATAGTCTTTTGTAGATTGCAGGCATACAAGTACAAACGACCGTCTGTGTCTTTGTAAAATGTAATGTCTCCATCTTCAAGTCGGTTTGCAGTTCCCACTGCCAGGTTTGCACTGACTGTATCTGCAGGTATTGTACCCAGTGTTGCAAATACTGATGTCGATGCATCCAGGAGGCGTGTAAAAGATATAGAGTCATTTGATGATATGTATGCAATGATGAATACACCGTTGTGTTCGACAACATGAGGCAAATAAAAGTGTGATGCATCACCGTCCTCTGACTCATCGACAAATGTATATTCTAGACCTTCATTTGTTGAATAGTATTGTTTGACTATCGACCCATAGGTTAACCCCGTAGTATCATGTGCATACAATGCAACTAACAACATGACTTGATGGTTGTTTGCAGATAGTGTCAATGGTTGAAGTTTGAAACCTGTTGCACCACTACCATATGCACCTGCAATGTCAATGTCACTGGGTAGTGCACGACTAGATACCATCGACCACGTTTGCCCATCGTCTTTTGATCTCCACACTGCGACGTTTGCCACATCTGCAACACCATCGACAACCCATACTGCACACAAAACAGAACCATCTGGCATCTCACACAGTGCAGGATATGTACGGTTGCCATTCAAGTCTGTAATTAAAGAGTCGTCAATAAATGCAGTCGTTATTGAACCGTCAACTGCAATACGTGCCACCCGTGCGTTTACCTCTAGAGTCGTCACATTTTCATATGCAACCAGTACAGAACCAGTCGACAAACGGACTGCATCACGTGCAGTATTTTCATTTGTTGTAGTGGCAACCAGGTTTCTAACGTCTAGTATTTTATTCGGTGTCTCCAGTCCGTAGTCTCTGTTATCCCCTTCATATTTCCATATGAAACCTGCATTGTCTGTAACGTGGCCACCTCTGAAGGTTGTAACCTCGACAGTCTGTGTCTGTGTACCCTTTGTAATTATTGATAAGTCTGTACCCTCTGACGGTGCAGGTACTCCTGACAAATCACCATTCTGTGTCACTGTCGACTGGGTAGCCCAGTAGTGACTAGATGTAAGTTTGAACGGTGCGATGAAACCACGTATTTTTGACGGTGTAATGTTACCCATGTCTAATATGCTCCTGAACCGACACGTCTAGGTTTACGACGTGATACGGCTGTATTGTATCGTTCGTGATGTTTGAATGGTTGAATTACAAATACACGCTGCAAACCAGTACCCGGCATATTTTGCAAGGTACGTACATCTGCACCCTGTGCCTCTAGTTCTCTGACTGTTGTTCTGTCCAGGACTGCCTCACCTGACAACAATGTTGCATTCACCTGGTCAGGTGCATTGTCAGTCGATGAACCGACCATACCACCGACATCAAACTTTGGTGGTGCTTGTGCCATGACCGAGGCGACTTGTAAACCACCTGTGGCAGTTATTGCACCGATGGCAATACCCCGTGCGATAGGTGGCAGAGTCAAGGCCTGTGCAATAGCCTTTGCAGTACTGAAAGCAATATCAGACAAGGCAGATGCCTGATTGATTTTGTACTCTTTCATTTTTGCATCTTGCAGACTGTCCTGCAGTTTATTCTCTATGTATTCACGACTCTGTGCATGTTGTTCTGATGAAATCAACCCGTCCTGCAATAGTTTGTCATTGATGGCATATTGTTTCTGTGCAGTATCTTCGAACTGTGCCATTGCACGTTCATTGAATGCAGTTAACGTGTCTGTCAATGCACCAAATACATCAATCATACCTGCAGAGGCAGACAATATTGCATCCTTTTGCGTTTGTTCCATCTCATCATAAAAGGTCAACAGCTCCTGTCGTTCTAACTCTGCATTCTGTGCAATGGCAAAATCTAGACGCATCTGTTCTGTTTTCAGACCGTTGATTTTTTCTTGTACCTGTGCAGACTGTTCACCACCTTGTATCTGAAACTGTATTTGATCTTCAATCAGACTACGTTGAAACTCTAGCTGGTCACCCAGTTCTTTGATGCGTTCGACCTCTGACTGGTCAAATAGTTGCAGGCCACGTGCACCGACTTGATTGAGCAAATCTTCAACAGTCGACTGTGTATCTGACATATAGTCATCAAGTTCTGCCATCTGTGCATTCACTTGTTTTGTAGCCTGTGCAACCTTTTGCATACTGTGTTGTGTACGTTCAGTCTGTTCTGCAGTCTTTTGCATCGTTGCAGATGCCTTTGATTTTGCATTTAGTTCATTGAACTTGTCGACCTCTGCAGATGCACGACCGAACATGCCGACGACATTCATCACTGCAGTCTCGTTTTCGTTCATGACATCCTGCATCAATACACCGGCACGTTCAAAATCACCATTCATCAAAAATATAGATGCCTCGACCATTGCAAACATGTTTTCAAAACTCTGACCCATCAAACCTACGACATCACCTGTGATTGAACCGAGGTATATCATGATTTGGGTTGCGCCTTCGATACCGTTGTTGAGTCCGTTTTTACCTGCAACAGACTCGATCAATCTTTGCATCACACCATCTGAAACCAGACCAAAATTTGCCATCTCTCTTTGAAAGTTGCCCATACTGCCTATTGCATTTTCATTGATGGATACACCGAATTCTGTTGCAAGCTGTGTCATTGACTCCAGGTTGTCAAGTGCACCACTCTGTATCAATGCAGGCCCTGATGAACGTCCGAACAACTTCATTGCAAGTGCGTTTCGTTCTGTGGCATTCTCCATTGCACCCAGTGATTTGATGGAGTCATTAAAAACATCATCTGCCGACCGGAGTTCACCACTGGATGTTTTGACGTCGACACCTAGACGACTGAATGTGTCCGACAAATCTTTTGAACCTTTACTGGCATCTAACATCGAGGTCTGAAACTTTATCAAACCACCCTCTAGATTTGCAAAACCTAAACCAGAACCCTCTGCAGCCAGTCGCAAACCTGCAAGTGTATCGACTGCTATACCTGTCTTTGTGGAGGCATCGACTAGTTCATTTGTAAGGTCTGCAACCTTTTGACCAAATGCCACCGTCGCACCTGCAGCTGCAACAAAACCTGCAGACACCATTGCAACCGACTTGCCGACTTTCTTCATCTTTTGAGATACACTTTTTGATGTGCGTTCTGCAGAACCTTCCATTTTTTTGAAGTTTTTATCGAGGTCTGCCACTGCCTTTTTTGTCTGTGCATCTGTGATGCCTGGTATCTTCTTCAGTGCCTTCTCTAGATTTTGAGTCGATGCACTGTAGTTGATTGATACTGATTTATTTACGTCTGCCATCTGCCACCTCTAACAATATACACCATATCATAATGCACACAATGCATGTAAACATCATCCAACAATACAGTCTATCATACAGACCTGTGACACTCTCTGACAGTCGTTGTCTCATTTTATCCTCTTTATCGTTTCAGATGCAATCTGTTCTGCAACCTTTTGTGCACTTTTACGTGCAGGTGTCCACAAAACAACATCTGCAAGTCGTTTGCCTTCACGTAGGTTTGATGTCGAGTCACGACCGACCTTGATTGCCCAGGCATAGGGTGCAGTGTTTTCAACAAATGCCTCTATGGTGTACGGTGGAATAATACGAAGGCCTATAGAGTGTTTGAACTTCGACCCTTTACTGTCTCCGTACTTCGGTTGTCTTATCAACCATCGTTTTTCAGACTGTTGTGCAAGTTTTTCAGTGACATCCTCTAGTACCTTTATTACTGAAGGTTCTGCAGCTCTTAAGGTATCCATAATCAAATCACGTTGTGTACTGTCCATCTCAATGGATGCACGACCCTTTCCATATCTGATTGTTCTAGCCATCTGAACGTCTCCAGTTCTTTACTCGTTTCATTTTTGCCTGTTGATTTTTTGTCTCTGCATCCTTCTTTGTTTCATGTGACATGACATAATCAACATACAAACGTGCCTGCAAATCTGTATTCAGTGTACTATACCATTCAGGGTCTCGACCCCAGTACCGACTGATGGCAAATGCCTGTCGTTCTAGTTGTCCAGATTTGGAGGTTCTGTAAAATTTTCGGTCTCACTGACCTCTTTTGCACTCGGCAGTGCAGATGCCATCAATGCAATGCACTGCATTCCACATTCTAGAATTTGGTTAACAGGTACATCTGCACCCAGTAAAGTATCCAGGCATCGACTGCCATAGTCTGACACGTTGACAATGTGTCGTGTTTTTGGCAGACGTGCATCCTGTGCACAGATACAGATTGCCATTGCACAGAGTCGACCCATTGATGACCTCGACTGGTCGTCAGACCACATCGAGACCAAATCAAAACAGGTCGACAGTGCAGGTTTTGTACATTGCAATGTACCAAATGTTTCTACTTGTATTTCCATCTCATGACTCCCTTATGACATGATGGTTGATGTTAGGTCTGTGCGTATGTTACACCGGCATAACATTCACCCGATACCTCGATGGTGTTACCATCTGCAGACTCTGACAAACTAGATACCTCTAGATAACATTTTGCATAGGTTGCAGTGTATGTTTTTCCTGAACCGACTGCACTTGTGTCTGTCTCAAATACGACAGTTTGTAAGAACTGTTCGAACCCATCTGCACCTGTTGATGTCAATGGTGCACCACTGTGAAATCCACGGTTATACAAACGATCCATCAAGTTATCTGCAGTTGTATCTGTCAATGAACGCATGTGTACACTGAAGGAAAAAGACAAAACAGGGTCGTCACCTTTACGAAGGCCAACAATAGCACCTCGATCTCGAATAACAACACGGTCTGCACCTGGTTCTGACGCACTGAAATCACCTACTTCAAATGACACCTCGTACGATGATGCACTGTTGTCTGTGATTGTAATTTTACCGTCGCGACGTGTTGCGACTACTGAACTATCTGCCATGAGTGGCCTCCTATTCTAAATAAATATAATGTAAAACGTTGAATGATAGATTGATTGTACACCATTCACCACTGTCTGCCAGTTCGTTGTCAAGTCCTGTGAACCTGATTTGCAAATCACTGTGCAATGGTGTTGAACGGTTTGTGATGGTTTGAATGACCTGTTGTGCACTGTCCAGTGCATCGTCATATGAAATCAGCTGGTCTTTAGGTCGTATTCTGAAGGCATATCTAACAAATACTTCAGTCTCTGACATAACACCTGCAGAACGTCGTTGTCTGTCATCATCACGACTATTGACACCACGGATACCTACACTGAACCGTTGATGGGCAATGGTATTCGGTGAACGTCCATAGCCGTCGTATGGGTTGCGACTTTGATCAAAACCTGTCAAGGTATCAATCTGTGTTGCAAACCGTTGTCTGATTGTAGACAATGACACTGCAGACATCTAATACCTCCGATACCATATGGGTGGTGCAGCTGTATAGATGACTCCGACTGCAGAACGTCGTTTTGTTTCATCGTCTGCACGTCCGTCCTGGTTCAAGTCGTATGTAAACTTCAGACGTTTAAAATCAAACTCAAACTGTTTGCGATGTTCACGGGCTAGGTCTAAATATCGACCTTCACCGAGTCCTGAACTATCCATATCTTTAAAAATCAGATAGAACGTCAACCCTTTATGACAGGCTCGTAAAGACTGGGGTGACATAATCAAGTATTCAATGTTGCCCTGGTCTCTGACTCGTTGTATCAGCTGCACCCAGGCCTCATCAATATATGTCTGATAAGTCGACCCTAGACTAGACGGTCGAATGTTTGCAAGGTCACTATATTCTGCCTCTAGGTCGAGGTCAGAGATAACAGGATACAAGGCAGACAATGCAATGGCACACGGTTTTTTGAACGTATGTACGACACTGTCTATTGTGAGTTCCCAAAACTGCATGTACCCATCAGACAAACGAAGGGTATCAGGCAGTTCACTGGGTGAAATAGTGTACGTGGCAACATTTGCAACAATAGAGACTGCAGTACGTGCGATGACATCATTGCCATCTGGGTCTGCAAGTCTTAAAAATGCAGAGGTAGGTGATACCAGTGCATTGTCTCTATAGATTGGAAGGTCTATAGAACAACCACGTGCACGTTCAAGTACCTCATGTATTCTTATTCTAGGGCTATAAAGTCGTTGTGTTGACACGTTCTACCTCGTTATTATGCCTTTACTGCTACAAACCAGTTTGTGCCATCACAAACAAGTAAACAACCTTCACCGAATGCAAGGGTGACAACTGCACCTGCATCTGCATCGACTACGATGATGTTGTTTGCAGAGCCTTCATTTTTTATGCCAAAAATCAGACCTTGTTTTGATGTAGGTAATGTCACCGTACGGTCGACACCATCTGCATCAAGTATTTGAAACATTGAGTCCTTATTTACCAGTGTGATGTCTCCTGATAAAAGTTTTGCCTCAATACCACCATCCAACAACATCGGTCGTGGAATTCTGAAAAATGGTTTACCGTTATATGCCATGTGTCACCTCTCTATATGAGTTATTTGTTGTTCTTTGTGTCAATACGTTGTGCACGTTTGACGACTTCTGCACGGACTTGTTCACGTGAGACCTGTCGACCCTGTTCACGTTGTTCTGTGTACAGACGTTGTGCAACCCGTTCGACTTGTTCTTTATTCGGCATCTGTGCCACCTTTGCGTTTGCGCTTTGACTTTGTTTGTTGTGGTGCATGAATGCTATCGTATGCACCCTGCATATTCTTTTTAAGGTCGTATAGTTCGTCAATCTCTTTTTTGACTTCTGGCACGTGTTGAAACTTCAAACGTCTGTCAATCTTTCTATCGACCATATTGATTTTTGACTGCACAACTTCAATCTCAGGTGCATCTATGATGTTTTCTTCAATCAGTGCCAGTCGCCAGGCATTGTATGACTCTGTGTCTGTGTTCCAGAATGTTTTGTTACCGATAGTCTTTGGTATATCCCATCTCATTCTGTAGTGATACCCACCGTACTTTGTTTCATATCGTGCGATATATCCATACTCTCTATCAATGACAGTCTGTCCTGCATCCATCAAACGCATCCGTGCAACAGTGGAGTCAGGGCCTTGTGGAGTTTCTTCTATACCATTGACACCTGCAATCTCATGCAGTTGACCAAATAGTGGCAACCATTCCCAGCTGTCATTCATTTGGACTAGTTCCCATGAAAACGGATGGTGCAACAAATAAAATGGTGCATTCGGCATCAGTGCAAGTTTAGGTGCAGATGATGCAGATCGTTTGCCTGTCCAGGTGGCCGGTGTAAAAGTTTGAGTATTCATAATTATTTTCCCTTTGTATGAATGTTTGAATGTTTTAATGTTTTAAAGACTACACACCATGACCCCGGAGGGTCATGGGTGCAGGGTACAAAGGGATTAAAACCGATGCACCCATGAAAACCTTTTAGGCATCAGTCACGATTTTGACAATGCGTTTATCTTCTGCAATGCTAGCACCACAGTACAAGTGTCCCATAACCTCGGTAAGTCCGGCACTCTCGTCTCTTTGGAAGGCCACGACAACAGGTGTACCTGCAGGTCTGATCTCAACACCTGCACCTGCAAGTGGTCTAGGTGTTCCGACTGCGTATGCAACTCCACCACGTGACATCATTGCACCGATTTTGTTACCAGTGGCCTCTGTTACGTATGCAGATTTGAAGATGTCAACACCACCAAAACGACCGGCAAAACCTTGTCCTTTGATAGCCAACATGTCCTCTGTTGCAGGACTGAATGCAAGTGCATTGTTAGACTCTGAACGAAGGCTATCACGCAAATCTGACAACTGTTGTGGATGAAGTATACAATAGAACTCACCATTGTTTGACTCTGACTCTAGTTGAAACATTGCATCATAGAAATCATCAACAGACATATCGACACCTGAAGTACCGACACTGTTAGTTGCACTGGCAAATGTTGCAGTGATGATTTGATTAATACGAGCCTCTGCAGACATTGCCATTTTTTGAGCAATACTGAACGGGTCGATGTCTAAACCGAGTCCTGTCATGGATGCAAGGTCTGTAATGTCATAACGTAGTGCAGAACGTCCAACAGTCACGTCAACAGTTGACGGTGTGATGGTAGATGCACTCACGTCTGCACCATCTGTTGCAGTTGCAAAAGGTGTTTCAGCACCCCAGTCTGCAAAACGTAAACGCATGGATTTTGATCCGATGCCTGCAACGTCTCCGGCAAACAATAATGCCCCAGTGTTACGGATTGATGCCATATCAGCGAGTACGGCACGCACTTCATTTTCCACCATTGCAGCGAGGCGAAGGTTGCCCAAATCAGCATATGTAGTCATAATAAACTCTCTTAAATTTTGTGTTGAATATATGTGTGTACGGACTTTTTCACTGTTACGGGTGTGACCCTATCCGATGGTGTGACCATCTCCCGACATCAAGTCATGTAGTCTGTGTGTATTCTATCGCATAATGTGTTAACATTTGCTAGAATGACAGTATCTGACATTCACAAATAATCAAATACAACAAAGAGACTATCATGGCAACCATCGACCTATCTGATACAAACGCATACCCACGTATCAAACGTGTATCCATCACTGCAGCTGCACAACAAATCACACTACCACGTGACTGCACAAAAATCACATTCGGTTCACCCTCTGCACTGTACTGGGCAAACGAAGGTGCAGATGGTGATGCCTTCGATGTCGATATAACAGATTATTCATTTGTACCTGCAAACAATCTATTGACCATCAATATGGAGGTCGGTAGACAGTCAAACCGTGTTCTGTTGATAGGTACACAGTCAGGTACAGGCAATCTATCAATCATCGTTGAAAAAGACAGATAACACTAAAACAAAGACACCTGGACTATGGGGATATAGTCCAGGTGTCAAGGTGTGAATGTATAAAGTTTAGATACTGACTGCGATGTCGATACCTGTCAAACTTTGTACAGATTTTACAGTGACCTGTGTTGTACTTGTATATACAATCTCAAGGTCGATGTGATTGCCTGAACCATCCATTGCAGATACGTGTACAAGTCGTTCACCTAGACTATGGGTCAACACTAGACCTGTATTTGCAGTCAATGACTGATTTGCAAAACCTTTGCGCAAACTAGACAACATCAATGCAATGTCACCTGATGACTGATTGAAAGTCAACAAGTTACCTGCAGCTGGGTCGGCTTGTACTGCACCACGTGCACGTGCATCTGTGAAGTAAAGGTTAGAACCTTCGGCAATGTCATCGGTATCTGCATTCAATGCAATCTGACCTGTACCACTGTTGTATGCAAGTCCATCAGTATCAACACTGATTGCACCACGGGCGCGTGCATCGGTGAAGTAAAGGTTAGTACCTTCAGCAACATCATCAGTATCTGCATTCAATGCAATCTGTCCAGTCAGAGCGTTGTATGCAAGTCCATCAGTATCAACAGAGATTGCACCACGGGCGCGTGCATCGGTGAAGTAAAGGTTAGTACCTTCAGTCACATCATCGGTATCTGCATTGATAGAGTATACACCGTTTGAGTAAGACAACCCAGTACCGGCACTTAACTGTGAAAACACATCTGACAGTTCAACACTCAATACACCTGTACTGTTGTTGTATTGCAACAGTTGTACATCAGGCCCTGCAACAGAGGCAACAGATACTGCACCACGTGAACGTGCATCTGTATAAAATAGGTTGTTAGAACCTTCTGTGATTTGATCAGACGTTGCATTTAGGCTGAACTGTCCACCTGAATATGCAAGCCCAGTACCGGCACTAAAAAATCCCTGGATCTCTGACTGGTCTGCAGTGAATACACCTGTCGATGCATTGTAGTCAATCCCTGCAGAGGCTGAAAACTTTGCACGGATTTGTGCATCAGATAAACCACTGTTGACCAAATTCCAATCTGCAGCTGTACCAGCTGTACCACCATTATGAATATATGACTCAATAGGTGACGGTGTAGTTAAAAAGACAATATCGCCTTCTTGAAAGTTCGACCCTGTGTACACATTTGAAATAAAATCTGCAAGGTCGGTTGCAGTTGTATTCACTGTTACACTTGTGATTGTCAATGGGTCAATCTTAAGTTTGTTAACTCCACCATCTGCAACTACTGATGCATAGTTTGCAGAGTCAGGATGAATACCATTGATCACATTTGAATGTAAATATCCACGGGTGACAACGTGATTGTCATTTGAGATTGTACCATTTTGTTTGATGACGCCTTCGGCAATCAGTTCAGGGGCTAGAAATCTTTGAGCCATTTTTTATACCTCTATGTATATATGTTGTTTGTTTTGACTGTTTGTTGGCAGTCACCTGTAATATATCACCCCAGTCTCTATCGTCTCAAAAATGACAGTGAATGTCAGATTGTTATTGTATGTAATATCTCCATACACCTGTTTGCCATCAATCTCTATCCAGATGTTAGGCCTGTACCCCAGTCCATGAGTGACAGATATAGATGATAGATTTGTGAAGTCATATCGTGATGGTACACCTGCACCATCACTAAATCTGAATGTAGCCATGTCGAACCTCTAGAACTTGAATGGTGTTTGTGTTTTACCGTTCTGACTGTAGTATGCCTGTCGAATGGCATCACGGTTCTGTGCATAAAATGACGGGTCTGTTGCCCTGGACAACAAATCATTCGGTGCAGGTGTACCCTGTCCATGTGCCACACCATTATTTGATGCAGGTGGTGCAGGTGGTGCAGGTGTGTTTGATAGACTTTGTTGTGTTTGCATCTGTGGAGGCATCTGATTTTGTTGTGGCATTGATGCCTGTTGTGCACTTGCCTCTGCATTCTGTTCTGTTGTGTTTTGTTGACCTATGAAAGGACGTAAAACACTGGGGGCAGTATCAGGTTGTTCGTTGATGTTTTGCAACCAGTCCGACAACGGTTGTCTGTCCTTTTTTGAACGTCCGTTCATCTCTCTATCATATGCCCATTCGACTGCATCACGTACACCGTTGTCTGTGATACCGTACTGACTGATAACTGTATGACGTTCATACCGACTGTTGGCAGTTGTAAGTTCACCACGTAGTGTTTCAACCTGTGATGTCAGATTGTCGACTAGACCTATTTTTGCAGATGCCTCGTCGAGTCTTGACTGATACTCTGCCAGCTGTGACTCTGTGGTTGTTAGTTTTTCCGAATACTTTGCAATACGTTGTCGTACAATCTCATCGACATGTGTCTTTGCAACGTACTCGACACCGTCATGTGTGATAGTTTTACTCATGGTATACCCTTTGTTTTATAGTTAGAATGACAGGTTGTCCTGTTGGATTTTTAATAACATCTTTTTTGCATCCAGGTCGTCAAGGTCAGGATGTAAAATCTGAATGGCATCAACCTTCGAGATGAGGCCGGCCTGCAATAGTGCCATCATGTTTTCACGTTGTTCTTTTGACTCCTGGGGTGACAATGGTATTGCATGGTATTCGATACGGTATCCTGTTTCAGGGTATGATGTACCCATGTATCTGTTTGCAATCTTTGCACTGATCTCCAGTGTCTCAATGTCTGCACGTCTGAAGGCAGGTGCATATTTTCTTTGACTTTCACGGAGTGATGAACGACTGATACTGATTGCAAAACCTGAACGTGGGTCACCACTCATCTTTTGTATGTCTGCAGGATTGATACCCATGTATGTAGCCAGTCGACGTTCATATACTGTGATAGACTCTAACATTGCAGAGACATCACCACCTGCCTGATACTGACCGATTTGTGGTTGTTGTCCAGGGGCTAGGTCTGGGTCAGGTGCAAATACAAGAATGGATGCAGGGTCTGATGCAATAGCCTGTCGACGACTTTCTAGATTGTTGTCGAAGGTGTCAAGGCCTGCAAGCGTTGCACCCATCAGATAGCGTTGTGGGTGTGAACAATCACGTGCCAGGTGTAAAAAATATGTGTACAAAACAGATGCATTCAGGCTGCCCATCACGCATTCACGGTTGCTAAAACTATCAAATAGTTCACCATGTATCTCTGAATGATACAGACTGTACGGTAAAAATGGTACACCTGCACTGTCTCTGTACGGATACTGTGCACCTGACATTGTTTGTTCAAGGTATTTTGCAGTCACATCCTCATCACGTGCCCCATTTGCATTGACTGTGTATATCTCGTACACAGGATTGTCGAGGTCTTTGATTGACAGGTGGTCAATAGTCCACTCGTATTTTTGCATGTCGTTGCAGTATCGCAGTCGGAGTTCTTTGATTGTATGGGGTCGTGATGGGTCGCCTGCAGAGGCCTCTGCCTGAACCATATCTGCAGTCACAATACGATACAACAGGCCCTGCCCATCATCTGTCATGTCGACACGTAAAAATGTTTCATTCATTCCAATAGTAAAGAACTGCACACGTTGCATCAAGGCCCATAGACCTGCATGATGTATCAAACCTTGACGACCGACTAGACCCTGGGCCTGTCCTTCAGAGGTCTCTGATACTCCGACAGTCGGAGGTTCTGCATACAAACCACATAGTGCAGTCGTTGCAGACTTAAATACATTCGACGACATGTCAGGTACACCCCAGGTCGCTTGTCTTGACTCTGGTATATGGTTTGAAATTTCGTCGATAAGGTCTTGCATCCACTGGCCACACAACATTCTACGTCGAAGGGCTAGATGTTCGACCCGTCGTTGTGTCACTGGGTCTGTGTGTAGTGGCATCGGTGGTATTTGGTTATTGTTGTATGACATTGTTTACCTTCGGAGTTTTGAGATTTTAGGTGCACGGTACTGTGTGTCTATAATAGGCATTGTAGCATATCGGAGTGCATCTATACAGTGTTTCCATTCAGACATCGTATCCATACCACCCGACTTTTTTAGTGCCCAGTATTTGAGACTTTTAATGGTACGTTCACAACGTGGAAAAATTTGAAAGCGACTGGCACACATCAGTTCGTGCAGACTCTGACACCCATAGTACACACTGTATTTTGGTTTGTATGCAGTACGTATTCTGAACGGTAATTTGCCCTTTGGATATTGCAGTACATGTGCAAATGCAGCTGTCAACATTGTAT
>Ga0208791_1000278_pt1 | contig 26096 bp, 24 predicted proteins | sample 11_taG_FD_184084 | JGI IMG/M metagenome (GOLD analysis project Ga0208791, IMG submission 184084) | Marine viral communities from the Subarctic Pacific Ocean - 11_ETSP_OMZ_AT15265 metaG (SPAdes) (version 2) | ecosystem: Environmental > Aquatic > Marine > Oceanic | place: Pacific Ocean | collected...
AAAAGAAATCAAATCTTAAATGATTTAGCACAGGCATTAGGTACTAAAGTATTCCATGATTTAGAAGAGAGTGAAATTAATAATGTTCTCCTTTCAGACTTAGGGACATGTAAGAAAATTGAAACTAGTCATGATACAACATTGTTTGTCGAATGTTCTTCTTGTGAAGATTCAGAAGATAAAGCTAAGAAACTTGAAAAGAAATTAGAGAAAAAGTCTTTATCTAAAGAAGAAGAAGCTTTTATCAAGCAAAGACTTATCATTAATAAAGGTGTAGTTGCAGTACTTTCAATTGGAGCACACACAGAATCTGAACTTCTTGAGTTAGTAGATAGAATTGATGATGCACTTCATGCTACTAAGGCAGCGATTGAAAGTGGATTCTTACCTGGAGGAGGTATCGCTTTAGCAAAAGCAGGTCTTCATCTACAAGAAGAATCAAAATCAATTGACTCGCTGCTAGAAAAAACTGTTGTTAAAGTCTTAGCAGACGCTTGTATGTCACCATTACGAAAAATCTTAGAAAATGCAGATAAACCTGTTGACTATATTTTCGAAATGATTAAAGAGCAGAGCGAGTGGAACTATGGTTATGATGTTCGGTCTGAACGATATGTTGATATGATTGAGCAAGGTATTATTGACCCACAAAAAGTAACAGCAACTGCACTTAAAAACGCTGTTAGTGTAGCAAATTCATTACTTTCAGTCGGATGTGTTGTTCTTGGAGAGACAAGCTATGGTAACGAAGTTCAATTAGTACAGCTATCTGATGATATGTATTAATATAGATACTTGAAAGGTTGCAGTTATGGAAGAATTATTAGATATGTTAATTATTAAATCAAATGAAGAAAAACTAAAACAGCAGCAAGATGAGCGTCCTTTTTTACGTCTAGAGTTAGATAGAGAATATTATCATAGAGAAGTAAAAAAGGAAGAAGAAGAACCCAAACGTGTAATAATTATTGATTTGTAATTATTATACATATAAAAATGGAGATTAAATGACATTATTAAATAGTCAATTTAGCGATATCATCAAAAGTAATCCTTTATTAACGAGAAAACAAGAGTTAGATTTATCGCTTAAAGCAAAAAGCGGTGATTTAAAAGCAAGACAAAAGCTTGTTGAGTCAAACTATAGACTAGTAATATCCATTGCTAAAAAATATCATAGACAAAATGTTGACTTTGACGATCTGTTACAAGAAAGTAGTACAGGTCTTTTGAAAGCAGTAGATAGATTTGATCCTGAACTTGGTTTTAAGTTTAGCACTTATGCATGTTGGTGGATTAAACAGGCAGCTCTTCAATTTATTAACGAGCAAAGTGGGAGCATTAAAGTCCCTACACATAGCAGAATGCTTTATTCTAAAATTAAAAATAGAGTAAAAGAAATTGAAAGAGAAAGCGGTAAAAAACCTAGCATGAAAGAGGTTGCTATCGACTTAGGGGAAAGTGAAAAGAAAATAAAGTACACTATCAATGCTAACAGACCTACAGTCTCTTACGACAATGATAGTAATAAAGATGCAATATCCATTAAAGATAAAATTGCAGATGAATCTTATTTTGCTAACCCACATGATGCATTAGAAAAAACTGAGTTGTTTTCTTTAATTAAAAAGAATCTTAGACTTTTGACTTCTAAAGAAGAAAAGATTATAAGACTTAGATTCGGTATCGAAGAAGACATAAATGATGTTAAAGACTTTCCAGTAACTGAAGAAATGAAAGAGTATTTAATAAATGGCTAATAAAAAATACGTAACAGCAAACATTGAAAATGGACTAGACTACAGATCTATTGCAGAAATTATGACTAACAGTGGTGATAAAATGAATCACTCTACAGTGAGAAACATTATTACTCGCGGGTTTATTAAAGTAGTTAAAGGTCTATCAGAAGATTATGAATTGAAGTATTCTGAACAAGAAATTAAAGTAATTGCTCAGTCACCTGAGTTTCAAGAATCAATTATACAAATCATGAAAGGTAAATAATGGCAAACATTAGATTTGAAATATTTCGTAGCAGGAAAAAATTTAATATTATAAGTTGGTTAAAAAGAAGCGAAGATAAATCATATGAATCGTTTGTATCTTTTTTAGAAAGTAAAAGTGTTGTTTCACCAGGAAAAGAATATTTTGAAAAAGCAGTTGATTTACTTGACTCTATGAATAAAAGAGAAGAATCATTTCAAGAAAGCAAAGAATTAGAAATAAAAATTGAACAAGAAGTTGTGCTTGAAAAGAAAGAGACTGTTCCGATTAAAGTTGAAGCTGTTCTTCCAGAAGTAGAAGAAGTACAAACAGTAACTGTAAAGGCTAAGCCTAAGACTAGAAGAAGAAAATCAAAAAAGAAGACTGAAGATGAAAGTTAATTGGTTTGGCGCTTTTCCAGTAATACAAAAAAGATTTTTTAAAGAAAAAAAAAGAATAGTTGAACCGGCTGAAAAATCTTGTGATTTAGATAATAATGATAAACAAGAAGATAATTATTCAGCAAGGAGTAATGAAAATGACGAAGAACGACAAAATATGCGTAATTATTGGAAAATGCTTTGGAAGATATAAACTGTCTTTAGAAGAGTGTTCTGAACTACATGATATGAAAATTTTTGATTTAGTAACAAAACACGGCTTGAATGAAAATCAATCTAGAGAAGTGCTTTTATGGTGTCAACAAAATCATCAAAGACATATGAATGTTATGGACGTTTCACCAGAAGATAGACCAGAAAAAATTCATAGTCCAATAAGAAGATATAGGAGAACTTAAATGCAAGGTAGAAACTTTGATTACGGTCAAAAAAAGTCTGACTCTAAAGAAGGACAAATGGCTAGAAGAGCTTTACTTACAATGGCTAAAGACCTTTATAATCTTTATATTACACTTAATGATCATGATGATCTACCAGAATGGTGTCATTATAAACTTGCAACAAGCAGAAAAGATCTATCAGATATTACAGACTACTTAACTTCTAAAGTGATGAAGATGTGTGTAGATAAAAAAATGTCTGCAGAGGATCTTCGACTTGAGATTAACAACTCTATGACTGGAAATATTTTAGAAGAAGGTTTCTTTGATTTTTTTAAGTCAAAGTCCAACAAAGGCTTTAGCTCAAGATTTTATAAAGACTCTAAAGTTTTTAGTACAGAAAAAAATAGTACTATAAAAGCTTTGATGCTTATGAAGAATCTATCTGTAATTTATGAAAAGTATATCAAACAATATCATTCAGACTTTCTTATGAATCTTGATTTACCAGATGCTTATTCAGGTGTAGATAAAAATAATCCAGACTTTAGAAATTTCTATAAAAGTCTAGCATCAGCTATGATAGGTGTAGATTATAACGGTATTAATATCTTTTTAGAAGCTTCTAGAGTTTTTGTTGAAAAAGTTAATGATACTATTGATAACACATCATCTGCTAGAAAAAAACCACAAAAGAAAAGATCAATAAAAAATCTTTTTGGACTAAGAGAAAATGCTGTTAAAAAAGAAATTGTTGATATAACTATAAACGCCATTAAAGAATTGCAAGTAATTGTTTTAGCAGGAGAGCCTGAAATAAGAAAAGCTCTTCATAAAGGAATAAAGTTAAACGATATTTATAACAGTTACAGTGGTTATGAAAAATCAGATATTGACTTAGAAATTAAAAATATTGCTAAAAACATTGAAGGATTATTTTTAGTATATGATAAGTTTTCAAAATCAGAAAAGATTAGTTTAAGTGACCCTATAGATAAAGAATCAGAGAAATTGCTTGATTTTGATCGTCAATTTAATATTGATGGTGATAAAGTAGAAGCTAGAACACAGCCGCAATCAGCCTCTACATCACGATATTCTTCAGCAAGAAGTGGCAAAAATATATACAAATAGAAAGATAAACAATGAAATATATTAAACTTTTTTTTTAATTATTTTACTTTCATCTTGCGCAACTTCTAGTAAAGAAGAGTTTGCAAAATTTGAAAATTTAGATAGAGAATTAGTTTCTGGAGAAATAATAGAAATAAAATATAAACTAAATAGTAAAGCAACAAAAGTGTTTTCTTATTTAGTTGATTCTCAAGGAAACAAATTAGAGTTTTACGGAAGCCAAGATACTAACGACTCGTTTATTATTAACAGGTTTTTAAACAAGAAAGTTGATTTATTAAACAATAGCTTTTATTTAAGCTTTAACTTTTACGATGATGGTAGTACTTTATATTCGCATACAATGCCAATACAGATAGCATCTTCAGTTATTATTGAAAGTATTTGTGCTACTGAAAGCTGTGAATCTTTGACAGGTAATGTTGTAGAAAACATACCTCAGAGAATAAAAGTTTCAACTATAGGATTTAAACCTGTAAAGTATTCTTACTATGTTTCTACGTTAAACGACGTTTTTACTTTTGAGAATGCATATAATAATCCAGTAGATACTGATTGGATTCAAAACGTAGTTATGCCAGCTGTCCCTGTTAATAACTCTTCGTATATAACTACATTAAGAGTTGTTGCAGAAAATGTTGAAGGTGATTCTATTGAAACATCAATACCTTTTCGTGTTGTTCGTCCTATGGAAGTAAAGCATTACGGGAAGTATGAATTAGCTGAGATTTACGAACCGATTCCTGTTAGTGGTTGTATTGTAGGTTCAATAGGGAATAACGTAAGCTATTCTGAGTCTACAACAGAAACAAGACAGAATTCTGTGAATATTGTTATTAGTAAGTCTTGGTCTGATAGTAATTCATCAAACGTAAATAGTAATACAACAGAAGGTATTTCTATTGGTACAACAAATAATGTCGTTAATTCTTCATCACTATCAGAATCTGAAACATATAGTGAAAATGAAACTATAAGTAACTCGTCTTCTGATGGTTCATCTGCAACTTTTAATACAGATGATGGTGAATCTTGGTCTTGGGATATAAGTGAATCAGATACTTCTGGTAATAGCAATTCATCAAATGGTTCAACAACTATTGGTGGTAATGCTTCTGTTACAGTTGGTGTAGAAGGAGAAGGTTCGTTGCCTTTCCTAGCAAAAGCAAGTGGTAGTGTTGCAACTACTGTAGGTGTGAATGGTAGTTATACAAACGGAAGTAGTGAAACTAATTCTAATTCATCTACAAATAGAAGAGGATATACAACAAGTGGAAGTCAAAATAGTGGTAGATCGTTTGGATCCGTGCAAAACGTATCTAACTCATCATCATTATCAGGGACTTATGCATATAATAATTCAGACTCTTTTTCTTCTACACAAGGAAACAGCCAGAGTTCTTCAAGAGTTTGGAATATGTCTGAAGGTGTAAGTAATGGTAAAGTTGTAACGACAGGTGATAGTGAAAGTATAAGTGAGACTATTTCAGAATCTACATCAAGTACAACAACATTTAGTTATAGTTCTTATATACCTTTAACAAGAAGCGGTATTTTTTATAGACAAACGAGTAGATGGACTAGACTGTCTGAGATTATCACATATGATTTAAACGGATTTCCTTCACATGCAGGATATATATCTATGAGTTCTTGGAGCTGGGCACCTAGTTTATCTATTGGAGAATCTTGTAGAGAAATACCTTTGCCACAAATGGAGCCAGCTACTTGTTATATACCACCATGCGGAGAATGACGTGAAGACAAAATTATTAGTTGAAGGTTGGAAAAACTATTTAAATCAAGAAAATTATCATTACGAAAACAGTATATTTTTAAATAAAAATGAAATTGACTTAATTATTGAAACATATGATTTTAATAAAAATAAAATAAATGAGGGCAAATTTTCTGATTTCTTTATTAATATTAGAGAAGAAGGTAGTAAGTTTTTACAAAAAATAAAAAAACTAAAAACTTTTTTTAAAACTCCTCAATTTTTCAAAAACTTTGTTGATTTTCTTAAACATAATAAAAAAGAAATTGTCATGGCAGGAATGATAACAGTCATGGGTACTAACTTGATTGGATGTTCTATAAGCCCACATGGTAGTCATAATAGCGGCAATAGCGACAATACTGTAGCTGCAGCTGCACAAACTTTTGATTTTAATAATCCTGATAGTACTGTGATTCATAAGCCTAGTGGGCCTGTGAGCCAAAGTCAAACATATGGCTTAATGGGTGCCGCTGAGAAGATGATTTTAGAAGAATATAAGAATAACGGACCATTTAAATCAAAATGGGATCAAAGCAAAAACAAATTAGAAACAGGCGAATGTATAATAATAATCAATGAAAGAGGAGAGCCTGAAATTGTTTCTTTGACAGAATCTGAAGGTAACGATAATGATACTGAAAGTTTGAAAAATCATGTAGGAGAAAAACCATTTTCAGGTGAGATTCAAGAAATAAAAGACAGAAGTATTTACGGCGAATTTTTTATTAATCCTGAACTTCAAAAAAGTCTTCTAGATCAAATCAAAAATCAAGTATCAGATTTAGATTATGGAGATGACGATATATCAGAATTAAAAGTAAATGTGAGTAGTGGTACATTTACTACATATATTGTTAAACATCCAGACAAAGAAAAAGGCCTTGAAAGAAGTCAGGCAGAAAAAATAATAAATACACTTCTTTCTAATTTTGATTCTATGGAAAAAGAAATTACAAACATTATTAATCAAATTGCAAATGAAAAATATCCAAATGCATCTAGTAGTGCAGCTAAAAACATATGGGAAGAATGGAAATCTAGCTATAAAGATAGAATAACAAGATGTATTGACAAATTTACTGATAGAGATATTGATACAGGCTTAGGTGGATTTGCTTGTCGATTAACACCTTTTGCAAACAAATTAAATGAAATAATGCAAACACGTGGTAAAGGTAAAAGTTTATTTGCTTCTATTGCATTTGACACAGGAGATAGAGACTCGCTTGTCATGTCTCTTAGACATGAGTTTAGTCACACAATAAATGACCATCAACATCAGGCTGATATTTTAAATTCTTTTAATAGTAAGATAAAGTTTAAAGGAAACATAAAAAAGAAAGAAATAACTGGAGATACTTTAAAGAAAATATTAAAAGTCTCTATAGAAGAGACAGAGGAAAAACATAGTCATGATCATGAGCATGAAGGAATAGATTTGGATGATTTAATTCAAGAACTTTTAAACTCTGGTCAAATTAAAAAAAGTAATAATAAATATATAGTTTACAAAGTAACAGACAGGTATATGTCTCATTATAACGAAATGCGCCAGCATAGAATCGACAATGCTGTACAATTTGATAATTTACAAATACAGCTAGATGACAAAACAAAAGTTAAAAGTATTATAAAAAATATTAAAAAGATGTTCGATGTATACATAAATCTATCAGTTGCGTCAGGCAGCCAAGATTTAGCTGATGATATTGATAATCTTAAAGCACTATTTGCAAATTCAAAAGTATTTTATGATTATGACATAGTCAAAACTGTAAAACGTGCATGTAAAAAGTCTGGATTTGATAGCAATAAAAGTATTAATAGTGAGTATCAAAAACTATTAAATATTCTTGAAGACATTAATAGTTTAACAGGAGAAAATGAAGAAGTTAGAGAATCAGTTGTAAAAATAATTCAAAAGCTTTTTCAAATAAGTATGGGTCATGAAGACAACCCAGACGCACTTAAAAATGAAGTATCAGTTGTATCTGCTATTTACGATTTAATTAGTAGCGATAGTATTTCAAAAGAAGATATAGTCCCTAAGGCATTAGAAATTTCAAGAATAAATGATTTGTTTAATGACAAAGCACAATTAAATAATTTGTTAGACGATCTTTTTTCTGGTGATAAAGTTAAAGAAGCAGATGCACATTTAAAAATAAAAACAGCAAAAGACCACCCAGAGACATATCAGAAATTTAAAAGTCATTATAGAAAGTTTATGGACGAAGACTTTAATTATGACGAGATAATTGGTGAAAGTAAAAAAAGATTTGAAGACGTTTTATTTGAAAGAGTTTATACAAGATTATTATCAGAATCTAAAAATAAATATGCTGGGAGCCATCCAGATGAATCTTATAAAGAATGGCATGACTTCGAAAGTAATTTATTTGATAAAAAAGGTTTGACGACCTCGAGCAAAGATAGAAAGACTACAAAAAACTATTTTAAAGACATGGGCCTCTTAGAAGAATCTGAAGCTGTTGATATACTTCCAGCTAAAGAAATTCCTTCTGGAGGTCTTTCTGTTGGCTTAGTCCCAATGTCTGCAAAGCCTTTTCATGACGGACACATGTTTCTTATTAGAAAAGCAGCTGAAGAGTGTAAAGAGGTTATAGTATATGTTTCTATCACAAGCAGATCAAGAAAAGGTGAAGTTACGATATACGGTGAAGACATGGAATTTATATGGAAAAGCATACTAGAAAGAAGCATCAAGGAAAAATACCCAAATGTTAGTTTCGAATACGGTGGTTCTCCTGTTAGAAATGTATATAAGAAACTAGAGGAAGGTCTTTTCCCAGAAAATATTGATAAATTATACGGAGTCTACACAGGTAAAGATGATGCTGGTAGGTATAAAGAAAAATATTATCCTGAAGTTGCTAATAGAGTTTATATTAGATCTTGGCAAAGAGGCGAAGATACTATGGCAATTAGCGGGACACTTATGCGATCTTATTTGTCAAATGCATCTGAAGATAAAATTTTGTTTTTAGATGGACTTCCCAGAGAAATAGCAGCAGCTGACAAAGAAGAAATATTTAATATTCTATTTAGTCGTCTAAATTAAACACACTTTTCAAAGAATATCTTTTGTTTTCATTCATAGAAAACTTATCTTGAAAGTTTGGAAAGATTCCTTCTTTATCTCTATAAGCAGCACCCACAATTTGATTTAGTGGAGCAAATCCACCTGTAATCTTTTCTAGATCCAGATCTTGTGTGTAAACACCTCCTTCGACTGAAGTTGATACTGCTTTATCAATACCTACCTGTTTTATCTTGTCTACATGAGGCTTGAGTCTTAATGCTATTTTGCTTAACTCATCTTCTGGTGTAGACATTATATATTGATCGTAATCTTCAATAGCAGTTTGAAGTTTATCTCTTAGACCAGTAATGTTTTCTTTGCTCTGTTCAGGTGATAGATAAGCTGAATCAACACCTTTAAGTAAATCGATACCTAAATCTACGAATATTTCTTTAAATGGACTTAGTATTTTTGCTACTTTTGCTTTTGCTTTTGTTGCACTAGTTAGACCTAAAGCTCTTAATGTTTTAGTATCTTCTTTAGATATATGTTTTGTAAAGTCTCTGCTTGTAATTGCATCACCAGCACCGTCTTCTCCATATAAAACAAAGTCTCGCATTATCTTAAGAGTGTTTTCTTCTAGATTAACACCTTCTTGAGAAAGTTCTTCATCAATAATTCTTAAGATGCCATCAGCAAGAAACTCGTCTTCTTTCATGTCTAATGCTTCAATAAGTTCTCTAACTCTATCAGTATAAACCATAATTTGTACGTTAGAAAGTGTATTTAAATCTATTTCTCTATTAGATGCTAATTCAAATCCAGTTGAAGATACGCCTGCATTCATAAGGCTAATTAGTTTTTTAAGTCTGTCATCTTGATTTGAAGAAAATATCTTAGACCTTCCTTCACCAAAATCAACAATAGAATGAAATACAATATATTTTTTATCATACTGAATTTGATTTGAATTTTTAGGATGCATTATTTCAAAGTTAATAAAAGATCGAATGTCTTCTGTTGGGTGGAAAATGTCTAAGACTTCTTGGTCAGCAAAGTTTCCTGCTGACCCTAACCATTGTTCAACGCCTCGTTTTATTGCTTCTCCTCCTTCAAGGAAAGCAGCTTCTGCACCATGTCCTGTAAATTTATTAACTAGGTCTTGATGTGACATGTCTTGCTTGTTTCTTGCAAATAATAATGTTCCATCTCTATCTACAGTAAAGAATAAGTTTTGCCCGTCAACCTTGTCGATTACTGTTTGAGGTACTCCATATGATTTAATTCTATCCATCATCTCTCTTGGCGTCACATCCAAGTTTTCATACGGATGTCTCATATGACCACCCAAGCCACCTTCATACAAATAAGAATATACTTCCTGTAAAATTTTGCCGCTTTTAATTGCATGACTAAAGTCAAGTTTTCTACCTGAGCTGTATGCTTTCATTGGGCTTCTTGGGTGATTTAAAAAAGTAGGAGAACTATATGGCAAGTCGTTATTTGTTTCTCTGCCGTATGCATTACTTTTTACTTTTAATCCTTTTAATTTATTTGTGGCAGCTTGTCTTTTTATTTTTCTATTTTTTATTAATTCAAATTGTTTTGCTTGTTCTTTGCTTTGTTCTTTACTCTTTGCTATACGAATAGCTGTGCCTATTTGATTTTTAACTTCTTCAAAGTCTTTAGGCTGAGCGTGTCCATTCCACGCTGACAATCTTAATTTTTTATTTATTAATGCATTTATTTTATTTTTTATAGCATTAAGATGAGATGAAGACTCGTGATTAGAAATCATTTCATGTAATGCATAAACAGCTTGTGCTCTAATTGTCCTCAAAGCATTGTCATTGTTTGGAGATAAACTATTGTAAATACTTCTAGCTTTTCCTGCATCATTTAAACTAATAATATATTTAGCAATTTTTAGCTTAGTAGAATCTTTAAAGTTTCTAGGATTTAAAGTATTAGAATTGTTATTCTTATTATACTCCTTGATTTCTTCTTGAGTGCAACTAAAATATTTTTTAAAAAGTTTCTTAAGTCCATTATGATTGTTTGCTTTTAATGGACTAGACAAATTGTTAAAATCAATATAACTGTCTAAAGAATTCTCAAGATCAGGTATAAAAGATTTTGTTTTTTTTACAACTGATTTCTGATCTTTATGTATAACATTGCTTTTATTTTTTATGTTATTTTTGAATTTTTGTATGTCTGTTTGATCTATTTGTACAGTCATATCAATATCATTAACAAAAGTATCACTAGGTACTTTAAATTTAAGTTGATCAAAGTTCTTATTACTTTTAGTTGTATCTTCCAAAGAAGACGATGTAGCTTTTATTTTTTCAATAGAAAACCCACTTTGATTAATTTTCCAAACAGCTTTAACTAAAGTAATTGAGTTTATTATATAATTTTTTTTGGCAACACTTTTATATTTACTGGATGCTATTGGATTGAAATCACTGCCTGTAACGTTTTGTTCTTCAATATTTGAAAGTTTTATTAATTCATTTACAGCAATATTGTTTTCGTTGCTACCTGTTGGTATTTTTGAAGACTCAGCACCTGAAGATTTTTCATGTGAAGATTTAAGATCAAAAACTGCAACTTTAGAATCTATGTCTGGAGAACTATTATTACTAAATGTATTAGATTCTGCTACTAAAAAGTCAAAGCATGCATTTGACATATTTAAGACAAGATCAATGTCAGCAATTTGAGTTGGTAATGTAAAGTCATTTAGCTTTTCTATGTTTGTTTTAAACACATCAACTTTATCTTTATTTAGTATTTGACTTAAAAAAAATGTTTCAAAGTCTTTTATGTAACTAGCATTAACATCAGTATTTTGTAAAGGAGTTCCTGTAAAGCGTTTGTCAAATTCAGATCCGTTTATTGTTCCTAATAAAACTTGACAAAATAATAAAGCAATTATCTTTTTCTTGTTAGACTTTGTGTTTAATATACCATTATATTGTCTTGAAAGTATGTCTTCAAATAGACAGCCTATTATTTTACCTTGACTAGTAAAGAAAGAATTAAATTCCTGATCAGCAGCCATTTTATTTAAATTATTTAACATGATGATATTAAAATAACTTTTAAAATCTTTTTTAATTTCTGATATAAAACTGCTTCTTTTACTATAACTTGAAGTATATAGATCTTGTACATCTTTAGTTTTTGCAAGGCTACATGATATTATCATATAATTTATAAAATGTTCTTTGAAGTCTTTGTGGCTTTTAGCATCAACAACTTTTGATTCTATACTTTTCATGTCAGCAGTTGAAAGTAACAAATTTCGACTAGTAGAATTGCTTGATTCACTTAGCATGCTTCCTTTAATAGATCTACTTGCTACTAAACTTTCAATTCCAGTTGTGGAAATTTTCTCATTATTAATAGAAAGAATTCGAGAAAAATCAAATTCATCAGATTCTTTAGCTATAAATAAAAGCATTAAAAAGTTTTCAAACTTAACGTCTCTTTTTATGCCATTAAAAAACTCACCTTCACCTGGAATATCTAAAGATATAGTTGCGTTGTCAATTAAAGTATTTATAGATGAATCTTTTCTTATTTCATCTGCAATTTTTTCTATTTCTTGAAAAGTAAAACTTTGTATGCTATTTAAATCATCTTTTACATCTGTTGATTTTACTGTATCTACATTGCCTTCTTCATCGTAAAAATCAAAAGTTGGCTGTACGTCTTCTTTCAAGATTTTTTTATAGTATTCTTTTAAGCTGTACTTGCTCATTATCTTTTACCACCCCAATATTCTTTAGCAAGACCTTCTGTAATCATTTCTTTATTGTAAGAGTTTTCAAAAGAAGGAGTTTTCTCTTCAAGCGTCCATAAGGTTCCAAGCCATCGGCCAAACTTTCCTTTTTTAGCTGTATGTAATAAAACCTTTTTATTTAATATTCTTTCAGCTAACCAGTCTCTTGATTTATATCCAGCTTCTTTTTCTTCTAAATCTCTAGTTCTAATTTCTGGAGTGTTAATTCCAACAAGTCTAATCTTTACTGTTCTTGTAATGTTAAAACCCAGATCTATTTCACAAGTACATGTATCTCCGTCATATACTTTGACAATCTTTGCATGATAATAATATGGCTGCATTGTTATTCCTTAGTAATCTATATATTTAATCATAATTATGTATATAATATTATAAAATCAGAAAGCATTTAAATGAAAAACTTAAAAACTTATATAAAGCTAGTACTAGAAGAAAAAGAAATTAACAGTAAAGAAGAAAACCAAGAAGCTTTAGTCGCTGATTTATTAGATATGTTTGAAAACAAAATCAAAAAAGAGAGATTTAAAGCAGTAGGGAAGTCTTTACTGAAAATAGGCACAGCTTCAGTTGTTGATGTTGTTGAAGGAATTAGTTCTGTATCAGATCTATTTGATGGAAGTGACGCAATAAAAGATCAAGCTGTTGATTTAATAAAAAAGTCAACTTCAAAGTTAGGATTAAATAGATTTATTGCTAGATTTGCAGAAAAAAAACAGTCTACAAATAGCAATAACATGTTAAACATTGATCCTGACTTTTCAAAAATAATTGATAACAAAGTTGAAAAAGAATTTATTGAATTTTATACAGCAAAACTTAAAGAAAACAAAGGAAAAACAATAAAGCAATTTACAGAAGAATTTGGTGATATAACCAGTGCTTTTACAACATGGTTAGAATTAAATAAAAACGGAATAACAGTTGAAAAACCTAACTAAGTCTTAATTTATTTTTTTTTGCTTTTAGCTTTTTTAACAACAGCCCATGGCTTTGAAGGTGTTGCAGAATTGACTCTTGCATGTGCCCATTGATGTTGTGACATACCTTTACGACTTCCACTTGTTGCCCAGGCTGCTAAACCTTTTCTATATTCAGCATAAACAGAAGCAGGTGTTAATCCTCTTTTGTTCGCTTTCTTTTTTAGAGTTTCTTTAGTTGCAGCTGAAAGACCGCCTGAAGATGTTTTACGCTTTGACGCTTTCTTCTTTCCTTTTTTTGTAGCACGTTTTTTAGCAGTACTTTTCTTTTTCCCTTTTTTTCGGCCTCTTTTAGCTTCATCTAATAAAGCTTCTCTAATAAATTCTTCCAATAAAAATAAATCGTTCATAATTTTGCCCTATTTCTTTGAATCGTGTCTAGGCACGCTTTTAAAAGTTTTCTTTTTTCTTTCAGCTTTTTCCATTCTGTCTCGCAACCTGTAAGCTTTTTGTCTATCAGCTTCACTGTCACTCTTAGCGAGCTTAGTTGCTCTATCCAGTTTCTTTTTTCTCTTACCTTTTGCTTTATATTGCTTCGGGTACTTTTTCTTTTTAGACTTTTTTTTCTTACGCTTTTTTTTGCGAGCTTCATCTAATAAAGCTTCTCTTATATAATCTTCTAATAAAAATAAATCGCTCATAATATCCTCTTAGTTATAATAATTATTTCTTTTTTTTAGATTTATTCATTCTTTTAGTTTTTCTTTTAGAAGCTTCTTTTCTTTCTTTAGCATACTCATATGCTCTTTTGAGTCTTGCTTTAGTTTTCGGGTCTTTTGCATTTTTATAAGCAGCTCTTGTTCGCTGATGTATTAAATTTATAATCTGAGACTGTCTTGCATGAGATTTTGATTTAAAAGATTTTTTTGATAAAGTCTTCCTTATATCTGTAGCAGTTCTAAATTTAACACTTACAGTATCTTTAGGATTCTCGTCTGTATATAATCTTCTCCCACTACCCTTAGGTTTTTTGCCAGTTCCTTTTTTAGGGTCACTTTTCTTTTTTCTAGCTTCTTGGATCAAAAATTCTTTAATATAAGACTCAAGATTACTCATTTATATTTCCTGACTTCGATTATTAAATTTGTTCTGTTTTTATTGATTATTCTATGCCAAGTATATTTAGGTATTCTAAATTTTAATCCTTCTGACATTAACGCAGGTATCTCATTTTCCATTTGTAGATACCACCCGTCACCTTTTTTAACCTCAACAAGTCTGTCTTCTTTGTCCCGGTGCCAATTAAGCTCTTCGCTGTTTAAATCTTTAGAGAATTCACGAAGCACTTTAACATATTTTGTGTTAGATTCAAGCAAGACTTCTTTAAAAGGCAAAGACATATTACCACCATTTCTTCCCGCTGTTACCAATATATCTAGGAAGCCTGCAAGACCAATACGCAGCTTTTGTTTTGTCATTAGCATGAGTCTTACATCTATGTCTTGCAACAAATGATTTGACTCTAGCAGGATCGTTTAAACCTGTTGTCATACCTTTTGCACCAAACTCAATTCTTTTAATTCTATCAGTCTTAGGATTTCTCACATAAACATAAAACTTTTTACTACCACCTCTTTTAGGTTTATTAAGCTGAACTTTCTTTCCTTTATAAAGATTTCTAGAAGGTGTCGTAGTTTTCCCTTTTTTCTTTTTTGCTTTTTTCTTTCTTCTTTTTTTAGTCCTAGCTTTTTCTGTAATATTGCATATCTCGTTTTCTTCACCTTCTAATATAGGATAATCAAGCGGAACATACTCACCTTCAAATAAACCCCACTCACCAATATCAGTTTCATTTAAATAATACTTTTCATCTTCATTTAAATGATATAGACCTTTTTTATTTAAGTCTCTTGCTTCAGAAAACAAATCAAAAAACTTTTCTGATCCGGGTCTAAATACATTTTTATCTACACCTTGATCGTTTATAATGTGATATTCTAATTCTTCTGATATTAATTTTTTATTACTAATTGATCTTTCAATAATCAATATTAGGTTGTTCATAAAATACTCCTTAAATACTAATTATTTAGTTTTTACTATTGCACTGAACATATTATCAGAACTATTTTTACTAACAAACTCTTTAATATCTTTTTCTAAAAATTTGTTGCCTTCTAAATCAGGTTCAGAAACATCAATTATAACATTTTCACTTCCTGACTGAATAACTTTATCAAAGTGTTTTAATGATAATAAATCTTTTACATAAATTTTAAAATTTTGTGACCCTGAATTGTTTATTATATTAATAAAAGGACTAATAAGTCCTAATTTTCCGGATACATTTCCAAGTAAAGTAATTACTTTTTCACTTATATTAATATAGCTATTTGATGCGATAATTGATATTTCTACATTTCTTATGCTTTCGAGCATAAGAAAAGCTTTAAAACTAGAATTTAACATTATTTTTTCAATAATAGGTGTTAAATTACCCTGTGTTAAAGAGTCAAAATCTAAATAAATAACTACACTTTTTCCTTTGTAATGTTGGTTTAGAAGATGTTTTATCATATCATAAATCAACAAAGACTTTACATCTGTTTGAGTACTTATAAAGTGGCTCATGCTTATTGTAATAAAATTACCTTCAAATTCAACTTCTTTAATTTCCATATCAGCACCTAAGTCATGTGCTTTATTTTCAATTGTTTCATGTAAATAACTAGAATCTAACCACATTTCGTTAGAAAATGCATCTTTTTCTTCTTGGCTTTGAGGAGAAAAAATATCAGTACTAAATTTGAATCCTTCTGTTTCATAAATTTGTGATGCTAATTCTTCAAAGTCATCACTGTCTAAGTCTCTAAATACATTATCAAAGGTTCCGATAAAGTCTATATCTTTTCCTTCAATATTTCCAAAGTTTAATAAAACAGTTTGTTCAGGCTCAGCATCATGAAGTGTAGAAGAACCAAAATCAACAACACCGTCTATTCCCGCCTCTTTCAAGAACATTGTAAAAATTGGGCCATTTGAATTTGCTGAAGTTGTTTCTTGTGCAACCAAAGATAATATCCAACAAGTAAAGTATAATTTATGAAAATCACCTAAGTCCCTATATTTATTGAAAGGTTTTTTAGAAATTGTTTCAATTCTCCTTACAATAAATTCTTCGCTTAACTTCATTATGTTTTGATGCACTTTGTTTGTAATTTTATTATTTAAAGTGCTTTTAAATCTTTCAAAGAAAGTGCTAAGTGCTGTTGAAAAATCTTTTATAAATTCTTGTGTACTTTTTTCACTCCATCCAGCTTCTTCAAAATTTCCCGAGACAACTCCTCTAAAAGTTCTGAAAAGTCTTGTTAATGCAGGTTGATCAAAAGGTGTATCATTGTAATCAGTAAAAGAATCTTTGTCTAAATAATATGAGCTTACAAAATAAAGAAAAGATCTTACAACACTTTCAATATCTTGTTTAGCACTTATATTATCACCTCGAGACATTGCTCTCTTATTAGACTTCAATTCTTTATAATTTGTCTTACCTTCTTTGTCAATAACTAAAGTATTCGGGCTGTTTATTTTAAACAATAGAAAATAAGGTCTATCTATTGCAAAATTGGTTCCACTAACTTTCTTAGATCTACTTAGAGTTCTAAAGTTTTTTAAAGTTAGTGGATAAGCATAGTTTCCGTGTGGCGTATTATACCTAGCGTGTGGATTAATATTGAATGACGGAATGCTTTCATCGTATTTGTTTACAAAACTTATACATGTTTTTTCATCTATATTTTGCATCAAGACTTTAATAGTTTCTTCGTTGTTTAAACTAGTCATATCTTTAGGTATATTAGGTGACAACTCATGTTGAAGCTCTGCATTTATCTCATTAGCACTATACGGTATAGTCGCTTCAGCAAGATAACTTCTTATATATTTTAAAAGTAATTTGTTCATATCAAAATCTTTACCTTCGGGTATTTTTCATTAATTTGTTTTATAATTTTTTGCTTTTCTTCTTCACGATTAGAATGTTTTTTCGTACTTCCAGGTTTAAATAATCTCATGTTTAAAAGATCAAAAGTCAAAGGAGCTGCTTTGTCAATAATAAAATAATCATCAACATTTAAAATTAATTCTAAGAAAAATCTTTCTTCAAATTTTATTGTAAAACTGCAAGATTTATCTATTGATAATTTTAGATATGGTCCAAGATAAGAGGATAATGCTCTATTACAGCTTAGTACTACATTAGACTCATAATCAGGAATATCACTGAAACTTAAAGTACCTTTACACTTATTTTTAATAAAATTACTTAGACTTTGTATTTTAAATAACTCTTTAACAGTATCTAATAAATCAACTTTAGCTTCAATTTCAAATACTGTTACCCCTAAATCAATTTCTATTTTATCTTTGTGCGGTGATTTAAGAATTGCATTATCTATTAATTCTATTAAATGTGTAATATCATCTATGTCCGTTTTTATTTCATCAGCGTATATATCAAAGCAAACTTTTAACTTGCCCCCTTCGACTTTAATGCCTCGTCTTAAAATAGTATCATTTGTACTATAACTAAGCAACAAGTCTTCTAAATATACATAAACATCACTTCCTGCAATATTTGATATAGGGTTTTCATTTTTGCTAAAATAGTCTGTATCATACTTGTAGCCTTCTTCTTCGTATATCTTAGCAGCTAGTTCTTCAATATAGTCTGAATCTTTTGCAAATATATTGTTAAATGTTCCTAAGAAATCAATGTTCTCAGCTGATATGTTTCCAAAACTTAAAGAAACAGTTTGTTCAGGCTCAGCATTATGAAGTGTAGAAGAACCTTGATCTATTATTGCATCAAGCCCTATTGATCTTAACAATAAAGTTAAGATAGGTCCGTTTGATTTTCTTCTATTAGAAATTTTCCCTACTTGAGAAAGTAGCCAGCAAATAAAATATACCTTATGAAAATCCTCTGTTTCTTCTTTGCCTTTGTAAAATTTATTTACTTCTGATTCAGATAATTCAACAAGAAAGTCTTTTAACAAATAAAATGTTTCATCAAAAAAATGTTTTTCAATATCACTAGGTACTTTATTTTTATGAGTTAAAGAAGAATTTTTAGTTAACAAATCTCTAAGACCTGTACCAAGTAGATTGGTAAAATTTGTAATTGTTATATCTTTATTTAACAACTTTTCGAACTTGTCTTCAAGTCTAGAATAAGCAAACGGCTGTTGTCTATAATAAATGTCACTATCAAGTGTACTCCATTCTTGACTTTTTGGATCTGGATTACTTGAAGTTCTTACATAATATATAAAGTTTCTTATAATTGTGTTTATGTCTTGATCTAAAGTTATAGTTTTATCGCTAGACATTGATCTTCTTGATGACCTTATACTTTTATAGTTTGTTTCGCCATCTTTATTAATAATCAATGCATTTGGACTATTTACTTTAAACAATAAAAAATAAGGTCTATCTATTGCAAACCCAGCGCCTTTTATTTTTTTGCTAACAATAACCTCTCTTAGATTTTCAAGTGTCAAAGGATATGCATAATTTCCATGAGGTGTCTCGTATCCTGCTTGAGGATTAATATTAAATTTCGGAATGCTTTCATTATATTTATTTACAAAACTTATACAGGTTCTCTCATCTATATTTTTCATTAGTGTTTTTAGTACATCTTCGTCAGACAAATTAGTCATGTCTTTAGATATATTAGGAGATAACTTATGTTGGAGTTTTGCACTAATATATTTTCCTTTATATGGTATAGTTGCCTCTTTAAGATAACTCTTTATATAGTTTGAAAGTAATTTATTCATAATGTTTTCACCTTGACGTTTGGATGTTCGCTTTTAATTTTATCTATGATTTCTTGTAGATTCATCATGTCAGGAGCACTATTATAATGTTTTTTATACATCTTAGAAATGTCAATTGTTACAGATGAATTACTCTTAACTGTCAAAACTTTATTTATAATTAAAGACTCTAAATAAGATATATCATTGACAATTACTGTAAAGTCTCCTCTACAATTATTAAGTATGATTTTTTTTACTCTTGTTTTATCTACGAAATCTTTGTCGTAAACCAATATACCTGTAGTATAATCACTTAAATATATTGGATCATTTACTAAATAGCTTTGAAGAACAGAGGCAAAAGGTGAGTTGTATTTGTTTGTTTTGCTATGTTTGTTATAATAAAACTTTTTTAAGAACTCACCTATATTTTGAGAGCCACCTTTTTTACTTTGTACAAAAGGATGGCTTATTTTAATGTTTTGCGCTACTTCTTCAGATAAAATGATTATAGCATGGTTTATCCTAGTTTCGACTAGCGCAATTAAATGATTGAATTGACTATCTGATATGTCTGTATGAATATCAATTTCGTAAGAGGCACTGTATTCGTTAACTTGTGTTAGCTCATCATGATAAGTAATTATATCCATTTTATCAAGTGCTTTAAAAGTATTATTTATTATTTTTATATTTTTGTTATCTGCAAGAGAATTTTTGGTTTCCCAATCAAAATCACTACCCATTTGCTGATAAGCAGGTTTTTCAGTATATTCATAATATGAATGTTCATCAGGAGAAAAGAAGTCAGTTTCAAATTCATAACCTTCTTCTTCATATATTTCAGCTGCTAAGTCTATTAATTTACTACGAGTGTGTTCAAAAAATATATTATTGAAAGTACCTAAAAACTCTATGTTTTCAGCATCGATATTCCCAAAATTTAATAGAACACCTTGTGCAGGTTCTTTTTCATGTAATGTAGAAGAATCATGGTCTATAATGCCGTCAACTCCAACTTCTTTTAAAAAAGCAGTAAATATTGGCCCGTTATTTTCTCTATTTAATAGTGCCTGTGCAGTCTTAGAAAGAAACCAACAGACAAAATAAACTCTATGAAAATCATTAAATACTACATCTTCAGAATCTAATGATTTTTTTAAAAACTTATTAAATTTTGAGTCAAGATTATTTATATTTTTTCTAATTAAATTCTCTAAAAAGCTAATTATTTTTGTCAATTCAGATCTAGGTATATCTCTTTGCAAAGCGAATTCATTAAACTTACTAACTTCTGATGAATTCTTTATATTGTCCCAAAAACCCCAACATGAATCCGTATTTTTTTCCAACCCGTCTTTAACTGCAGCAGTTTTACCAGTTAATAGATTTTGAATTTCTTTATTTAAAAACGATTGAAAGCTTGTGAAAACTGTTTTAAACACTTCACTGTTAAAATTTTGTCCAGACTTTTTTGTATAATATCCTGTTGCAATTAAATGTGCAAAAGATCTTACAACTCTGTCTATATCATTTTCTACAGATAGATCATCATATCTTGTTGATTTTTTATTGTATGCTCTATTTGATAAGATTTCTTTGTAGTTGCTTGATCCATCTTTATTTATAACTACGGTATTTGGACTATCTACTTTGTATAATAAAAAATAAGGTCGGTTTATTGCAAACCCAGCACCTTTTACAGTAATTGATCTCATTAATTCTCTTAAGTTTTCATGATTTAAAGGATAAGAGTAGTTGCCATGAGGTGTTTCATAAGCAGCACTTGGATTAATGCTAAAGTGAGGTACTTCCTTGTTTCCTTGATCATCTTCATAAGAATTTGTAAAGCTTATGCATGTTTTATCACCTAAGTTTTTCATTAATATTCTTAAGATTTCTTTAGGATCTTCAATATGTGTCATGTCTTTTTTTAATTTAGGAGATAATTTATGTTGAAGATCAGCTGTAATTTCTGATCCTGAAAATGGTATTGTTGCCTCTACTAAATATTGTCTTATATAATTTATAAGTAATTTGCTCATTGTACAATATTGTTCTTTCTAATACGTGTATATTTTTATAATTTATTTTATTATTAATTATATCAAAAAGGAGACAAATGTGATTCAATTAGGTTATGCTTGTATTAATATGGAGCTTAGAGAAAAAGGTATATTCAATTCTCGTACAATGAGAAAAAAGACTTTTCTTGAAAAAGGCTTACCATATACTTCTTCTCTTGTATTACAAAATGTAAAAGATATGCTTCCTATTTTTAATTGGAATTATAAAAATAACATTAAAGTTTTTCGTATATCATCAGAAATTACACCATGGGCATCTGAATATAACTTCGAAGATTTACCAGACTATGAAGAGATTTGCAGGTATTTAAAAATCGCTGGAGACTATTCAAAAGTCATAGGACTACGTTTATCTTTTCATCCTGGTCAATTTAATTGTTTAGCATCAGAAAAAGAATATGTTGTTGATAATTGTATTAAAGACTTAAATATTCATGCAAAAATCTTTGATTTAATGGGCATGCCTAAAAATCATAATGCAAAGATAAATATACATCTTGGATCAACATGTGGAGGTAATCTTATGACAGCAGCAGACAATTTCAATAGAAACTTTCAAAAATTATCTGATAGTGCAAAAGCTAGACTAACTGTAGAAAACGACGATAAACCTGCAATGTTTTCTTCTAAGTTTCTATACGAAAACGTTTATAAAATATCAGGTACACCTATCGTTTTTGACTCACATCACTTCTCTCTAGGCCCACAAGACTCATCTTATGATGAAGCATTTCATATGGCTTTTGAATCTTGGGGTGATATTGTACCAACATGTCACCATTCAAATGGTAAAAAAGAATATGAAGATCCATCTATAAGATCTAAGGCAGCACATTCAAATTATTACTATAAACCATTTAGCAATCTAGGAAAAAGAGTAGACGTAGTACTAGAAGCTAAGATGAAAGAAAAAGCACTAAAGAAATATATAGAAGATTTTGTAGAAGATTAACTTATACATTTACTTTTTAGATTCTACAATATTAATCTAAACAAATACTAAATAGGAATTAATACAATGACAGTATTTTTAAATAAAGAGGCACTTAGCTTTGACGACTTGATACTCGTGCCTCAATACTCTGACATCAAGTCTCGTAAAGAAATAAACACTTCAGTTAAATTAAAAAACTCCACTGGTGATTTATTAGAATTTCAGACACCAATTATAAGCTCTCCAATGTCTACAGTAACTGAAGCTTATATGTGTAATGCTATTAACAGTTGTGGTGGGTTAGGAATTATTCATAGATATAATACTATAGAACATCAATCAAAACTTCTATCATACGTAAATTCAGATATCTATAAGGCTGCAGCAATCGGTGCTAGCGGAGATTATAAGGAAAGATTAGATAAACTAGTTGAAAAAGGATTAAAAATAGTATGTATTGATGTAGCACATGGAGATCATATATTAGTAAAGAATGCTGTTGAACATATTAAAAAATACTATCCTCATCTTTTTATTATTGCAGGGAATATTGCAACAGCTGACGCATACCAAAGATTATCAGACTGGGGTATTGATGCAATAAGAACTAGTGTAGGAAGTGGCTCTATCTGTACTACACGAATTCAGACTGGACATGGTATGCCGACATTAAATGCTTTAATTGATTGTGTTGAAAAAAGAGAAGAACTTAAAAAGATGCAAAAACATGCAGCTTACATAATTGCAGATGGAGGTATTAAAAATACAGGAGATATTGTAAAGTGTTTAGCTGTAGGTGCAGATTTAGTTATGCTTGGTTCAATGTTAAGTGGAACAAGAGAAACGCCAGGTAAGGTTATTATAGATAAAGAAACAGGCAGAAAAGTTAAAAGATACAACGGAATGGCTTCAAAAGCAGCACAAAAATCATGGAAAGGAAGTTATTCTTCGATTGAAGGAGTGACATCTTATGTACAATATAAGGGAACTGTTAGTAAAGTAATAGCAGAGATAACGTCAAACATCAGAAGTGGTATGTCTTATAGCGGATCAAGAGACTTAGAACAACTAAGAATCAATGCAATGTTCATTAGACAGACAATAAACTCTCATGCTGAAGGTTTACCACACATATACAATAGAAAGTAGTTATAATGCCAAGTAAATTAATAATAGGTCTCCAGCATGGAGACGAAGGTAAAGGAAGAGTTGTTGACGATCTTTGCCAAAATTGGGCAGAAGTTGTTGTTCGGTTTCAAGGAGGAGGAAATGCAGGACACACAGTTTATGATAATGAAGGGAAGAAACATGTTACACATATTTTACCAGTAGGTATTCTAACTAAAGGTGTAAAGAGTTATATTGCAAAAGGTTGTGTTTTAAATCCTATAGACTTAGCAAAAGAAATAAAAGAATTTAATGTTTCACCTGAAAATCTTCAGATTAGTGGTTTGACTCCTATCATTGAGCCTTATCATTTATGGCTAGATCAAGTAAAGTATCAAGGTAAAATTGGCACAACTGCTAAAGGAATTGGCCCGGCATACTCTTCTTTTTATGCAAGAGACTCTATTTTATTTAAAGATTTTGTTAATAACTTTAGAGAGTCTTATTCTAAAATTGTAAGTAATATTGAAAGTTTTTTAAATACAAATGAAGAAATTAAATTTGATAATGAATTTTATTTAAAACTCTTAGAAGACTATGTAATAAAAACAAAAGAGATACTAGAATCTATTGAAATAGTAAAACCGTTCCTTTCAGATAACGAAAATTTCATTCAAGACTGTTATAAACAAAATAAGAATATACTTCTAGAAGGTGCCCAAGGATTTGGTTTAAATGTAATGTCGTCTGAATATCCTAATGTTACGTCTTCAATGCCTACAGTAGGTGGTGCAATTAATTCAACAGGATTAAATCATAAACAAATAGATGAAGTAATTGGTGTCATAAAATCTTATAAGACAAAAGTAGGTAAAGGAAACTTTCCGAGTCTTTGCGATGAACATAATGAAAACATCTTAGTTGATATCGGGAAAGAATATGGAGCAACAACTGGAAGAAAAAGAAGATGTGGTTGGTTAGACTTAGACGAAGTTAAGAAAGCATGTCTAGAAAATGGAGTTGACCATATCATGTTAACAAAGACTGATGTCTTTACTCATATTGAAAAGCCTAAATTGTATTATAAAGGTACATCACATGAAGTTTTGAAAATCAATGAAGTTAAATTAGAAGACTTGCCTTTCAACGTGTTAGTTGACTTTTTAAAAGAAACACTTGAAGTAAGCAAGATATCATTTACAACAGGCCCTAATAGAGGAGAAATAGTTTGGAACCCGAATTTAAAGTTGGTGATTTAGCTAAAGTAAAAAACAGATCTTGTTTAGTATTGAAAGACTATAAAGAATATAATTTATATGCTGTTTTGAAAAACGGTAGACTAACTTTAGTTTCTAAGAGTAATATGGTGAAGTTAAAATGATACCTAGATATAAAATACAAAAAGTCCATGAAGTTTGGGCAACTGATAATAAATTAAATACATGGATGAAAGTTGAACTTGCTCATTTAGATTCTTTATTAAGTAACGTTACAGAAAAAACAATTACTAATGAAGAGTTAGAGACAATTAAATCTAATATAAAAGTTGATAAAAAAAGATGGCAAGAAATAGAATCAACAACTAGACATGACGTACAAGCTTTTGTGCAGATGCTAGAAGAAAGTATACCAGATAATAGTGGAAGATGGATACATTATGGTTTAACTTCGTCAGACGTCTTAGATACTTCTTTAGTTCTCATGTGTAAAGAATCACTGCAGGTTGCTATTGATTATACTTCTGAAACTGCTTATTATTTAAATAAACTATTAAAAAGCGAAAAATCAAAATTAGAAATTCTATCTAGAACACATGGTAAAGCCGCAGAAATACAAACTTATTATGACGTGTTTTTAAGATGGGTTCATGCACTTAGGCGAGGACATGATGCGTTAGTTGAAGCAAAGACTAAATTAAACTTTGGCAAACTATCAGGACCGTCAGGCAATCATACTACTAATAGCAGAGCAAATGAATCTATAGCTTTAAGGAAACTAGATTTATATCCTACACTTTGTTCTCAAATTATTCCTAGAGATATGTTCTTAGACTATTTTTACGCAATATTAAAGGTTGTTCTTGCCGTAGAAAAAATTGCTTATGACATAAGAATCTATAGTATAGATGGCATCAATGAAATGTCTGAACCTTTTACTAAAGGCCAGAAAGGTTCTAGCGCAATGCCGCACAAGAAGAATCCGATCTTGACTGAAAATATTTGTGGCCTAGCTAGACTCTATAAGAGCTATATGATGTCAGCTGTAGAAAACTGTTTGACTCTCTTAGAAAGAGACATAAGTCACTCTTCAGTTGAAAGAATTATATTTAAAGATGCTGCACATATATGTTGTTATACGTTAAGTAAGCTTACATACATCTTTAAAGATATTAATATTAATGCAGACTTTGCAAGAAAAAACATTGATGTCTTTGAAGATAAGGTATCTTCACAAAATAATATGAACAAATTAATCAGTGAAGGCGTTTCTAGAACTGAAGCACATAATATTGCACAGCAAGAAGATAGTTAATTAAATAACAAAAGGATATTTCATGAGAAAAAAATTGATAGACGAAAGAACCTTAACTAGAAGTTTTTTAGATAGTATGAACGAAAGTATGATGGTAGATATGCCTGTCATGAATCTACCGCAATCAAGCTGCGAAGACAATTATGACGATGA
>Ga0208791_1000285_pt1 | contig 25672 bp, 35 predicted proteins | sample 11_taG_FD_184084 | JGI IMG/M metagenome (GOLD analysis project Ga0208791, IMG submission 184084) | Marine viral communities from the Subarctic Pacific Ocean - 11_ETSP_OMZ_AT15265 metaG (SPAdes) (version 2) | ecosystem: Environmental > Aquatic > Marine > Oceanic | place: Pacific Ocean | collected...
ATCGCAGATAATAAGTAACTTAACATAAAGGAGAAAGCTAATGGCAGAGAAAAAAACAAACGTCATTACTGTTAACGATAAAGAATACACAGAAGATCAACTTACAGATCAGCAAAAGGGTATGATTAATCATATTACTGATCTAGAACGTAAGATTGGTTCTACACAATTTAATCTTGATCAGTTACAAGTTGGTCGGCAAGCCTTCTTGGACATGCTTACAAAATCTCTAGAGGAAGAAGTGACCTCTGAACCAGAATAAAATATAAAGGCTGAATAAATATGACTAAAGATAGCTGGCATTTAAGTAAATCTGTACCCATCTCTTTTATACTGGCTATCATTGGTCAGACTGTAGCACTTGTTTGGTATGTATCTAGTTTAGATAATAACATTCAAAATAATCAACGTGAACTTATTAGGCATGAGACTAGAATAGAAGCCTTAGAAAAGGTAGTTCAAAGTCAGGCTGTAACTCTTGGACGTATGGATGAGAATATTAAGGCTATACGACACTCAGTGGAAAAGATGGCGAATAGGGATACGGAACAGTAAATAACTGGAGTCTTTCTTTTAGGTAATTTAAGCAGGGGGGAGTGCTTATGATTGATCCAGTAACAGCTATAGCTGGTGCAACCGCAGCTTTTAATGCCATAAAGAAAGGCATACAGGTTGGAAGAGACCTGCAGGATATGGGCAGTCAACTCTCTCAATGGGCAGGCGCTGTAGCAGACCTGGACTTTGCAGACAGACAAACCCAAAAGCCACCTTGGTATAAGGCTCTAGGTGGTGGTGTTGAAGCACAGGCAATGGAGATATGGCAAGCTAAACAAAAAGCTGAGTCCATGCGTAAAGAATTAAAAGACTACATATCGGTTATGTATGGCCCATCTAAGTGGCAAGAGATACTTGAGATAGAAGCCAAGTTAAGAAAACAAAAGAAAGAACACGAGCACAGACAAATAGAAATTAAGCAAAAAATAATAGAGTGGTCAGCAGGTATAGCTGTATTTATTATTTGCACTGGATGTTTGTTTGGATTTGTATATTTAGGGACTAGATAATGATGAATTTAGATGCAGAACACAACTTAGCTAATAAGTTTCTTGGGTATACTGGTGAAAAATCTAGACCAGCTCTTGATGGTTTTTACAAGTCGAATCCAGGTGCTGCTGCACGTATGGGAGAGTATAGTAAAGCTATTACTGGCATGGCCAAAGGTGGATACTACGGTGGATATACAGGTATTCCTGGTGGTGAGAGGGGAAGAACTCCCCCAAGTGTAGCTCCTAAACAAGAGGTAGTACGTCCTAAAGCTAGACCAACCCCTGCTCCTACACCTAAACCTGTAAGTAAACCTAATGTTCCTACTATTAGACCCAGAGCAAGACCTACAGAAGCACAAAATATTTCTTTCGCCTCTTCATACCCCGAACCTAAAAGTATAACCACCTTTACAGATAACTCAGGTGCAACTGTTGCAGAGTCTACTGATAGTAAGACCACAACCATTAACCGTTCTAGTCAATCTGGTGACAACTTAATTCGTCAAGCTATAGAACTTAATGTACCAATTGAGTTTTCTGAAAACGGTCAGTCAGCCTCTGTATCTAATGCAACTATGGAGAAGCTTGCTACATCTAAATTTGGGATTAAAAGTGGGATGCTTATGGCTGAACACAAACGAAGAAACCCTGCAGGAGGCTACAGTTCTTTCCACTTGGGTATTGGGCCAGAAGGAAACCTTAACATCTTTGACCCTAAGAACATGGATGTTACTGGTGGTAAGATGAAGGTGGGCTACAAGAGTACCTTTAATGAAGGTGGTGCTGTTCGTGGTTACGTAGAGGGTGGAGACAATATAAGCTATAAAGAAGATATTATACCTAAGTTTGGTAAAACTGTAGAAGAAACTATGCAACCTACACAAGCTGATGTATCTTATATCGCACCTACTGCAGATCAAGATATAGACCCAACTGCAGGTCAAGTAAGTACTACAGCGCCTACTGCTGAAGTAGCAACTGTTGACACGACAGCTCAAGCTACTATGCCTATAACAGCTCCTGCTGCTACCTATGGTGCTGCTGCCGTAGCTCCTGAAGTGGGAAAGGTAACAGCAGGTATGCAACCTGTTGAGGGTGAAGTAAGTCAGGAAGCACAAGTAACTGCTGCTCAACAGAATGAGTCTGCAGTGTCTGGTATGCAAGCTGCTCAAGGTGCTGCTAACATTATGCAGAATCCTGTACAGCGAGAGATTCAACAGGGTGAACTTGTTAGTGGTGCTGCAGACGCTCAGAAGGCCGCACAGTTTACTGAACAGGTACAGGCTGCTACAGCTACCCCAACAAGTCAAGCTACTGTACAGGGTCAGCTAGAGGGGCTTATGCAACAGTTTGAGGGTGGTGCTACACCTGCATGGGCTGCTGGAGCTATGCGTAATGCTACTGCTGCTATGGCTGCTAGAGGACTAGGTGCTTCTAGTATGGCAGGACAGGCTCTTGTACAAGCTGCTATGGAATCTGCCTTACCTATTGCCCAAGCTGATGCACAAACAGTTGCACAATTTGAAGCACAGAACTTGTCAAACCGTCAACAACGTGCTATGCTTGCTGCACAACAACGTGCTACATTTATGGGACAGGAGTTTGATCAAGCATTCCAAGCTCGTGTACAAAACTCAGCTCGTATTGGTGACATTGCTAATATGAACTTTACTGCAGAGCAGAACATTGCTCTTGAGAACTCTCGTGCAGTAAACACTATGAACCTAGCCAACTTAGGTAATCGTCAGGCTATGGTTATGGCAGAGGCTGCTGCACTATCACAACTTGATATGTCTAACTTGAATAACAGGCAACAAGCCGCAGTACAAAATGCTCAGTCGTTTATGCAAATGGATATGACTAACGTAGCTAATGCACAGCAGACAGCTTTGTTTAAGACTCAACAGAATGTTCAGGCTTTGTTCACTGATCAAGCTGCTACTAACGCTGCTGCACAGTTTAATGCTTCGAGTGAGAACCAGACTAACCAGTTCTTCTCACAACTCTCAAGCCAGACTTCACAGTTTAATACAGCACAAACCAATGCAATGAGCCAGTTTAATGTCGATGCAACTAACTCTATACGGCAGTTCAATGCAAACTTGCAGAACCAGAGAGATCAGTTTAACGCTAACAATGGATTGGTTGTAGCTCAGGCTAATGCTCAGTGGAGACAAAACATTGCAACACTTAATACTGCTGCACAGAACGAGAGTAATATGAACTATGCAAAGACCATTAACTCTTTAACCTCAAGTAACTTGGATCAGATCTGGCAACGTGAGAGAGACTTGATGCAGTATAACTTCACTACTGCAGAGTCTGCTAAGGATCGTGCACTAAGTATCCTTATGGGTGATAAAGAACTAGATGCTCTTAAAAAAGAACTGGGTTACAAAGAAGATACAGCTAAGACACAACTGTTGTTTAGATTCTTGTTCGGAAGTGGTGGCACAGGATTACTAGGGTAAGGAAAATAAAATGAGTTTAAAGTACGCTAACACTTACAAAGGTATGAGAGAAGCTTTAGAAGCTGGTGTAATCAGTCAACACAGAAAATCTGCCATGGCAAAGACCGTGGGTTTAGGTTCATCCTCTCGTCAAGGTATAAAAGGGATAAGAGGTAGAGTCAGAGCAGAGGGGGAAGTTGCTGAAAAGAAAATGATGGAGAACCTTTTTAAAAGATTTGAAACTGCAAGTAGTGATTCTAAAGATTCTCTTTTACAAATTGAAAAATTAAAGTCTGACTTAGGTGGAGGAAGTTCGGAAGAAGATGTTATTGACGTATCTCCTTCAGCCGAAGCTGCAGATCAAGAGTTTGTAAAGGTTACAATACCTGAGTATCCTGTAGGACTCTCCCAAAAGAAAATTCAAAGTATTATTAAAAGTGAAGCAAGCCTTAGAAATATTTCTACTGACTCTGCTCTAGCTATCTATAAAGCTGAGGGATTTAACTCCTATCAATCCAGTATTACAGAAGGGTCTCAGAAAAAGGTAGGAGGTCGTGAAGCTTCTTATGGACCATTCCAATTATATGTAGGTGGTGGACTAGGTAATGAGTATGAAGAACAGACTGGTAGAAGTCTATCATTAGATAATACTTTAGAGGGCATAACAAAACAGATACAGTTTGCACTAGATAAGGCAGCAGAAGGTAAGTCATGGAAGCCTTGGTCTGGACATAAAGCTGCTGGACTTGATCCTACTGAAGGTCTTAACAATGCAAAACCTATCTTTAACTGGAGAGAAAATTCATGAGTTTTGTATTTAACGGTCCAATCCCAGGTCAATCACTGACATCAGAACCTAAGGGACTTCCTTTTGAAAGACCCCCAGAAATTGTAGATCCTATCGAAGCTCTGGATATGCATATAGAAAACATGTCTAGCCCAGAAGCCATAGAAGACGCATTGTTTTTTCTTGAGATGGGTACTGATCTAGTAACTCTAGTGGAGGGTATACTTCGTAGTGCAGTTATGGAAGGTCTACACAGTCTAGATGTTAGCCTTATCATTGCACCAGTTTTACATGAGCATATTAAAGCTCAGGCTGTTAAGGTTGATTTAGATTTCGATGAAGGTTTTGATGATCCTGATCGTGATAAAGCATTGACCTACGAAAGAGATACAATGAGGGCTAAGAAACTTTTACGTGAGCTTGGAGAAGGTGATACACCCGAACCTCAAGTAGAAGAAATAGAAGAGCCTGTGATGGAGCAACCTGAAGAAGAGACACCTGCTCCACAAGGATTAATGGCGAGGGTTATGTAATGGGATTGACTTTTCAAGGAGCTTTAAATTATGTTATTGAAGAAGATCAAAAGAAATTACTGGAGCAAAAGCGTCAGGATGCTAAAGAACAAACTGCCCTCTCCCTTATGGGTAAATATAGCAGTGGTAGTTTAGGTAATCTTACTGGTACTAACCAAGGTAAAGCAAAAGCACCTACAAGTTCTGTTACAGCTAATTCTTCTTACCTCAAAAACAACTATAACTTATCTGACGAAGTTCTTGCACCTATCATTGCTTCTGGAGACAAGACAGCTTTGCCAAGACTAAAAGATTTTTTAGATAAGCAGCGTTTAAAGTTTGAGGAAGCAGGTAAAGAACTCCCTGAAGAAGTTGTGAACGAGTTGATAGAAACTGCCATAGTTGAGCAACCTACTACTGAACCAATAGATTACACGGAGATTGAAAAGTTTATTGGTCGTGAAATGGACCCGTTGTATAAAAGTATTATTGGTACAGAAACTGTAACTCCAGGATCAGTTATTTTTAAAGAACCTGCTTTTGTAGAGAATCCTGATATTGAAGACCTAGAAAGGTTTGAGAAAGTTGCAGTAAAACAGAACTTTGTTCGTGCTCAAATGGAACTAGAACTTTTAATTAAAAGGCAAGCAGAACTTACGTCTATAACCGACAATACTGCCTTAAATACAGCTCAAGAAGATGAACGAGACTGGATTACAGAAAGACTAGTAAAGGTTAATGGAGCACTAGATTCCTACAAAAAAGAAAATATTGTACCTATCGTACAAATATATGGCAATACTTATGCAGACACTCTATTAAAAGAGTATCCTACCTATGAAGGTATGCCTTATAATCCCATCTTAGTAGAAGCTTCCGCAGCTCCTATGACTGTACCTAATAGAGGTGTAGCTGAATCTCTAGCTAACTCTGGGATACTTAAAGATGGTGATGTGGTCTTAAACTTAGAGACAGGTAGAAAAATTAGAATTGGTGGTTAAGTATGGAAGAGTTTGAAGATCCAATTATTATTGGTCAGCCTACAACAGAAGCTCCAATTATACCTGATACTGAGTTTGAAGATCCAATATTCTTAGGTCAAGATACAATTGAAGTTTCCCCTGCTGTTCCTCAAGGACCAGACAATTCTTCTTTTGTAGACCTTGATAACATATTCAAAGAGTATGGACGTAAGCTAACCAAAGAAGATATCGTTGAAGATGATCGTCTTATGGAAGTAGTTCGTTCTAGTCTTGAAGCAAGGTTTACTCCTCGTGGTGTCCTATCTGGAACAAGGCGTACCATTACTGGATTAAGTGGGGGTACTATTGGTGGCCTTTCGTCTCAAGACTACCGTGAGATGGACAACAATAAAGTGTTTGAGACTTGGCAGAACTACCAACGTTCTTTTGCTGGAGGTCAGACAGTAACAACTGCAAATGAGTTAGCATACGGAATGGGTGCTGACGATACCCTCAAGTCTAAACTTGGTGCAGGGTATCTTCTATTTGACCAGATGGATAACGCCTTTACTGGTGAAGGTTCATGGTCTGAAATGGGAGATGCTATTTGGGACTACGGTAGATCTGCTGTCTATGATCCCTCTACTATTCTCTCCCTTGGAATTGGAAAACTTATTGGTTTTGGTGCAACTAAAACCTCAAGCCTTGCTGCAAAAACTCTGTTAAAAAAGGCCTATCAGAATCAGGTTAAGAATGGTGTAGCAAAAGCAACTGCAATTAAAGCTGTAGGGCAGTCTGTTAAGAAGGCTTTACCTTATGCTACTGCAGATGCTCTTATTGGTGCAGGTGTAGATGTTGCATATCAAGCTCAACTAATAAAGACTGAGGCACAAGAGGAGTACTCTAAGGCTGGTACTGCACTAGCTGCTGCAGGTGCTTTGATTATTATACCTTCCCTTGTTGCTATCGGTGCATCTGTCAGAGAGTTTCGCAAAAGTGAGTTAGCCCCACAGTTCATGGCCTATAAAGAGATGGATAAGGCTGCTCTTGAGTTAGGTGCAAAAGAAGCAAAGAAACTATTAGATGAACGGGTTAACAAGCAGATTCTGATAGAAGCTACAGATGACAACTTTGGTATTATTACAGGAGACTCTAGAGAGTTTTTAAACTGGGAAGATATTAAAGTACAGTCAGAACAAGGTATAGAATATCGTGAAGAAGAAGTAGTAAACCCTGAGTTACTCGACTCTTTCTTTAAACGTTTTTGGTTTGGTGATGAAGAGGAAGCTAGGAAGGGTTACTACCAAGCACTCAAGGAAGCTGGGTTTGTGGTACACTCTTCTATGCTAGAAGATAATACAGTCACTGGTGTCTTTGGACAAGCTATAGAATACTTGTCTGATGAAGCTGCAGAAAAGGCTATTAAGAACTTTGAAAAATCTACAGGTCAGAAGTTAGGTATCGAGTATAGTGCTGCAGCCCTAGCTGAAAATTTTATTCAGAGGACCAGTACGGCAGGTAGCATTCTATGGACACCTTCTCAGATCAGTCGTCTAGAAAAACTAAAAGTTAACCCTAAAGATGCTGCAGAAATACTTGGAGGTAAGAGGGCTAAACCAGAAGAACTTCCAGCTCGTTATCAGTATACTATGTCTGTATATAAACGTTTATTAACTTCTCACCTAGCAACCACTGGTGCAAACATCAAAGGTTTTACTCAGCTTGTATCTTTAAATACTGCTGCTGATATCTTTACTGCTGCTGTAAATATAACTCAGGTTGGTGGATATAAACTTACAGGTAATGTAGATAAGGCAGAGCAAGCCTACAACAGAGCTTATGGTTCCCTTATAGGGGCAGCACGTAGGGGTCTTGATGTAATTTCACCAGACATACCTATGGAATATGCTGATGCAGTTCTTGCATTAAACCCCGAAGTAGTGGAAAGATTATTTAGGGACATCTCTGGTGATGGTGGTGTAAGGGATGGAATAAAAGACTTCAACCTTGACAAGACAAGCAAGGTAGAAGAGATGTTATGGAGGGGTGTCAACAATGTAACTAAGGGTGCTCAAACTTTAACCTTAGTTAGGTTGCAAGATGATCTGACAAAGCGTTGGGCTTTTGGTACAAACATGAACCAAGCTATTATGAGGGCTTACGGTGAGACCCCTGAGAAATTCTTCGCACGAAAAGATGTAGGACTGGAGATGGCTTCTGCTAAGTTTCAGGAAGAAGTCTTAGACAAGGCTGTATTCAGAACTATGAGAGAGACTGCTTCTGTAAACTGGAGTTCCTTGCCAGGAAAAGAGGCTATCCTCTCAGCTAGAAGTTTTGCCACGGGTGTAGAGTTTCTTTCCAACAGAACTCCCCTTGGTTTTATAGTACCTTTTGGTAGTTTTTTAAATACCACAGTTGCTACTATGTCAGACCTAATAGGTGTAAATGCCATGCGTTTTGCTGTTATGAAAATGTCTGGTAAAGAGTTAGACTTTGCTACCCGTGAAGGTGCTGAAGCAATAGGTAGGATGGCTGCAGGTTGGTCCGCAATTGGTTTAGGTATTTATGTTATTGGTGGTGCAAAGGACCGAATAGAAAACAACCTTGCTTACAATCAAGAGATTGCAGATGATGGGTCAGTAAGAAACATTCAGTATGATTGGCCAGCATCTACAATGAGATTAATGTCTCAGATTGCAGCTCATGGTATGGGTGACAGTAATAGTATATTTGATTTTAAACTTAATCAAGTACCTACCGATCTTATGAAAGAGTTAGGTGTACAGATTGGAGCACAGGCTGTAAGAGACTTAGATGAAGTCGGACAAAATATTGTTTATGCAGGGGAACAACTTATAGAAGGTAATCCACAACCCTTACTGGACTCTTTAGCAGGTTTTCCTGAACGCATAGCTCAAGGTGTAACAAGACCTATTGATCCTATCAACCAGATTGTAGGTATGGCTTCAGGTGCTAATATGAATCCTGATATTAGACAGGGTGCAGAGTTTACAAACCAAGTTACAAGATATCTGAATAATATATTAGGTACTTCAAAAGATCTACCAAGGAGAGCTACACCTACAAGGGGTACAGAATACACTCCTGATATTGGTAAGCAGATACTTGGTGCAAGAACTTTAACTACACCAAACTTAATTGAAAAGATGATGAACTCTGCAGGTCAACCCTACTGGAAAGCTATTCGATTTGATGGTCCACCAGAGATTAAAAATACTATGGATAACCTTGCTGAACCTTTCTTTGAGGCAGCAGCAATTAAATACTTAAAGAAAAATCCAGACTACTTTAGACTTGACTTAGAAGATAAAGAAAAGATCCTTAGTGATATCAGGACAGAGGTTAGAGAGAATGTAAAATTAACTATTGATAAGGGTATGCCTAAAGCCTTTAACCTAGTCAAAGTTTTATCTGGAGAAGATAAAAAGAAGGTCCGTGAGATAATGGACTTCCTAAGTATTGAAGGAGAAGTTGAAGACCTACTCAAAGATGATGATGGCCTCCAACAACTGTTAAAGATACAGACACTACTAAAGTACTACGACGACATAAAGTTTCAAAACTTAACGCTAGACTAATCCTCTAGCATTTTATCAGCCCACTCGAAGGCCTCATGCTTTATTTCTTCAACCCTAGCTCGCCCCTGATGAGCCGCCAAAAGCCCTGCAAGAGCTTGTCCTGCAAGGTAAAGGCGTGCTGTCAGGGGTTTATTTTTATTTTTAGCTGGTCTCCCTAGCTTCTTCTGTCGATACTGTTCCGCCTCTTCTTCAAGGCTTGTTGTTTTTTTGTTCACGTTCTTTTACCCATCCTAAGTTGCGGAAGTAGGCTTGATCAAAACCTAACTGCCAGTTCCTGTGTTCTCTAAACTTATACTGTTGGTTGTAGGGATTTGAAAGTTGACCTTGGATAAAAGCCAACCTCCCTTGTTCATATGGATTCACTTGCTTTTTTCCTTCATTACCTCTAGCATTTTTTCCAGATACCATTGTGCTTTCTCCATATCTTGTACAGGGTTTTGTTTATACCTGTGTCTGTGTTGATACTTAATCATGTTGCCTTGACAGTAAGCGATAAAACCTTCTGTCCCTAGCACCTGTTTGATATAGTCAATGCATTCTATACCACTCAGGTTATAGTGGGCAGGTTTATTTACTGGATCGTAGTCTGACATCTAAGCTCCTATATCTACAATTTCACACACGTCACCAGTGCAAGCTAAAGTTTGACTACCTGCAGTAGTGTCCTCTTTCTCATACTCCGAAAGCTTGCTCCAGTCAATAGTCTTTGGCATTAAATCTAAAAGATTTTTATAGTCGTTCTTGCCAACCTCTTGATACGGTGCTTGCTGATAAGTATGTTCGTTATAGGGCAAGAAAGATACACCTGACATCTCATCAAAGTGCTCATAAACAAATGCACCTACACTGAACCACTCATCCTTACGGACATTCACAGTAATGCTAGGCTTATGCTCACACCAATGACGTTGATACATTAACCAAGTCTCTAACTGTTCAATCGCAGTTAAGTCAGCAGTAAGGATCGCATTCTGTGGAGCCTTGACAGGAAAGCTAAACACAGTGGTAGCATCTGGCTTCATTACATCTGGCTCACTAGGGATACCCTGATCCTGCATGAAAGCGGTTAGAGGATCTTTGTTATCACCACGTACAGTACGGATATAATATGCAGAGTGACGAGGGTGAATGCCACTGGCAGAGTCAACCAACTGTGATACCGTACCAGATGGTTTAACGCAGCTAATTGCAGTAGAGGGCGGTATGTCAAAACGACTAGCAAATTCAGCATTAGTAGTAACAGCGACATTTCGTAAGTGCTCCAGTGTTTTAGGTAAACCTTTATTTTTACTTGTGAGAATCCTGTTATCCATTATCCCTGTGAGAGACACACCAAGCAGTCGTTCTTCTTCTGTATTACGCTGCCACACTTTTCGCAGGTATGGGAACTTGGTGTAGGTTGACTGAATTGTTCCAAGTATAGTTGCAATACGGACTTTTCGTTCAAGATCCTCAACAGTATCTGTAGCACGGACAACAACTTCCGTAAGATTGCAGAACTGATACGGACGAAGAATGATTTCACTGCATGGGTTAGTCCCAAAGTCCCAGTCAGGATCACGCCTACCATACTTAGCAGCTTGTTTCTTACTTGCTTCACGATTGAATATACCACGCTCTCCGCTCCCTGATTCTACTAGAGACATCCACTCACGCATAAAGGAAATGGCATCTGGTTTCTCTGTATAACTGACTGAGTTGTTAGCTAGTGCACGTTGAGGATCATTCTCCCACCAAGCACCTGACTTAGCATGACGCATACGATCATCACTCAGGTTGGATAGAGAAATCATAGCTGACCTACGTACACCACCTACAACTACTACCTCACCAATCTTACACATGATATCATGACACTCAATAGAAGATAGTTTACGACCCTGAGCATCTTTGAATACTTTAATTACAAAGTTGAACAAGTCTATCAAAGGTGATGGTCCTGAAGCTCTGCCTCCAAAGGTTTTTAACCGAGCACCTGCAGGACGTACACGAGAAGTATCCCACTTGGGAATCTCACCACTATAGAGGAGTGCTATTAATTGTCTGAGAGCCTTTGCCCAACCTTCTTTACTATCCCTGACGGCGACGGTGGTTTCACTGTCGTAGAGGTCTGGAACTTCAGGAAGTCTGCTTATGAACTGGCGTTCTACGGAGAACCCTACCCCAGTTCCACAGAGGAGGATGAACATAGCTTCATCGAAGGACTTAGGGTCATCTACGGGTAGATAACTACAGTTATAACCTGCGGTGTTATCTCTATCTAGGGCAGGACCACTGGTCATCATTGCCCTCATGGAAGGCATTACCTCTAGGTCAAGGATAGCATCCCTTATAGTGTTCACAAAAGAATCATTGCCTAGCTTAGGTCGTACTACATTATCCATGTATCGTTCAACTGTCTCTGGCCAAGACTCTCTACGGTTTTCCTTATCCAACCACCTAGCATAACGAGATGTGTGGATAAAGGCTTGATAGTCTGTTGGTAAATAATTACTCATCGTTTGTCCCCATTCCCTTTGAGTGTACCACGTTTCTTTCGATCTTGAAGTTTGTCTAAGTTATTCTTTGCAACCTCTCCCATGTTTACGTTAAGGTCTCTGCACAGTGCAGCAATGTACCACAGGCAGTCACCTACCTCATCTGCAATGGCGTCTCTGTCAAAGTTACCATCACGTAAGATCTTCTTTACTTTGTTAGCTACCTCACCTGCCTCTGCAGCAAGGCCTAGTGCAGGGTAGATAACCTGATGTTCTACCTTATAGATTGCAGTATCAGAAGCAGCCTCTTGGTAGAAGTCAAAGCCCATATCAGGGACATTCCAATAGTCTATTTGTTCTTTAGTCAGCATGTTGAATGACCTCACATCCAGTTATTGTTACATCGTCTAAGTCGTAAAGGGCATCCTCAATTAAACCCTTTACAACATTGCAGTTATCCCCAGACAACTCTAGGAAATTTGCATCTTTGTCCACTAGCAGGTTTATAGTTACCTCGTAGGGGAAACTTAAGTTATACTGTTTTTTTCGCATTAGTCAAGCTTTCCCTCCCCTATTCTAAGACTATTTATTAGTTCTTCACTTGCCATAGACATCTCGTAATCTCTCCAGTGAGACAAACTCTGGTTCATAATACCCACCTTGGATATTTCTTTTAACAATGACTCCCTTCCACCATTCATTGTTAGCTTGCCCTGCCCAACCTTCTTGGCCCCCTTTGAAGCAACCTGCGACCAAGCCGATAGTTGGACTAGGGTGAGCATCATCTTTAAAAAACATACTACGCTTATGACTGTGGCCAACAGTAGTAGAACAGTGGCGTTTCTGGATAAGCCCATAAGCGTGATGTAGACCAGACATAGCTGTACCATAGTTACCGCTAGAAATGTAATGAGCATATGATACACCATCATAATCAACGATGGAGGGGGCTGAATTGTTATACTCGTGATACTCATCAAACCATACATCCGTCTGTAAGTGAGAGAAGCTTATACCGTAAGTAGCTCCCTCCAGTCTAGGGTCATTTGCAATAGCCCTCTTAATTCGGTTCTCGTGATTGCCCTCAAAGCCAAAGAAAGCAGGACGTTTCTTTTTCATCAACCTGAACTTACGCCTTAGTCTCTCCATACTATCGTTGTAGTGGTTGATATCAGCCTCATAATTCTGAGCTACAATAGCTTGTGGATACCGAGTGTCATAACTATTGAGGGACTTAAGGTCTGCACCATCCCCCAAGTCTACGACATAATCAGGCCTGATGTCATACAAAAAATCTGCCAACCAGTCAAATCTTTCATTTGATATCGAGGGTTCTGAGTGTGCGCAAGTGAATACGACTGCTGTTTTACTCATGTCATGTGCTCCTTATACATCTCTCCAACCTCTAAGGGTTCGATGCTTCTGTCAAAGTGTTTCTTCCATTCGTAGGCATCTTCAAAGTCGTCAAACCAAAAGTTAGCCTCTTCTATTTCTCCATCAATCTCGGTCTTGCAAACAAGAAAGTAACCAGAATCTTCTGGAGATAACTCATCTTCAGGTAAATCTTCAATTGCTGTCGGGCCTTGAGTTACTGCCCATACTTTTATTCCCAATATTCCAACTCCTTAATAGTTCCATGTAGTGATCTATTCCAATCATCACCACCCAAGGTTTTCTGTCTGATCTAAAGAATACTACAGGTTCATGTGGTGTATGTCTAGATGCTTGTTCGATAAAACCGTATACAGTTTTTAGTTCTGCCTTCCGTCTCTTTACCTCAATGGAGAGCGGAATCTTTTTTCTAGCTGCAGGTGAGAGTTGAATGTCTTCTCCACTGTCACCCATGATAGTAGACTTGATGTCATCAGGTTCAAACTCAGGAAAGGTTTCCAACAGTCTGTCTCTAATCTCTTGCTGACCAAGCCTACCTTTTTGTTTAGCTTGCTTTGTCATGTTTAACCTCTGGTACTTTGGGTTCTACCTCAACATGCACAAGAAACTCTGGACCTTTTGAATACAAGAAGGTACGTAAGTTAGGCCAACACAACTTTTTGTATTCACAATATCCACACTGCATTGACAACTTCATGTTAGGGCTAGTCTTAGATTGAGGTACTGGAGAGATACGTGTAGCAGGTATATCACCAGCTACCATAGCCTTAGTCTCCTGCATCTCCTTCTCTTTGTGCTTCAGTTCCTCAGTGAAGTCATACACGTCTAAACATACATGACCATTCTGTTTATCAATTGCAAGGAAAGCCCCATGTGTTTTGTTTGTAACCAGTGGGTCATCCTTACCTGCATACACATAAGAACTTAGCTGAGATATGTAACCAAAGGGGTCATCTTCCCTGAGCTTACCGTCCTTAAACTTTTTAAATGCGTAGGAGCTGCAGGACTTTACATCAACAGTCATACCGTCAATCACTGCATCTCTATGACCTTTGATACCATGTACATTTAGCCTATCTTGCTGACCTTGTACATCATGACCTGCTGCCTCAGCCATACTTAGTATAAGTTCTTCGATCATGTCGCCGTAAAAGAACTTAAGTAGTGTGTTAGGTTGTAGTGGCTCTCCTTCTCCAGTTGAATTTATCCTATACCACAGCTTTCTTTTGCAGGGTGTACCGATAGAAGATAACGACAGATACCCCCTAGCTTTTTGGGGCTTAGAGAATCGGTTGTTTGCAGAACTAGCTACAGCCATAGCCATACCAGTACTGATAGTTTTATTCCAACCACCTTCTCCTTGTATCACTCTGTAGATATCTCCTACAAGAGTTCCTATTTTAGACATATCAACTCCTAATAAAATTGGGGTGAGGAGAAAGGACAAAACCCCCACCCCATAGTTACACCTTAGAACAATACTGCTTCTTCTGTAGGTGCTGACTCAGGCTTCTTTGTAGAAGGGGGGGAGCCTCCATCGTCCTGAGGTTGAATATACTGGACGTGATCCAAAACGTGAACAGCTTCAAGGCGTGAACCTACGCTATCATATCTGGGTATATCATAGACAGCTACGGTCAACTCTACAGTAGACCCATTGCCAATGGAACCATCGCTATCGTAATCCCAAGTATCACCAGCAGGGTTTGTAACACTAGGTGCACCACTGCTCCAATCCTTTCCAGTATTAAACTTACGATCAAACTTGACAATCAGCCCACGTCCCTCAGGATCGGGCTTAGGTTGTCTTCGTGATGTTGCGGTAATCATACCTGCGGACTGCAGCTTACCAAGTTCAACATCGTCTAAGATGAGGTTGATCGTACATGCCCCATCAAAATCTTCATAGTTACCCCTTGCTTGGGGTGTTGGTTTCCATCCAGTGAGGTCACGGTTCTGTTCAAAAACTTTCGCCCACTCTGCAATACCAGTTACTTTTACTATTCGTGTAGCCATTGCTACCTCCTTTGTTTAGTGCACATCTGCATAGGTTTGACCATACTGTACGTCAATACCTAAGTCAACATTTAATTTCAACTGTTCGTTAAGTTTTTCTATAGCCCATTGTAGAACTGATGTGTGAACACTCTCTTCTCCTTTTCTGATTACGTTAATACTCTCGTCGTGAAACTGGCCAACTATATTAGACCTCTTTGATCTATATAGTGCAACCCACCTGTCAAAGCAATAGGCTCCAGTACTTTGATTGATAGTAGAGAAAGCATCCTTCTCAAACCTCAAGCTATGCCAGAACTTACTGACAGGATTCTGTACCCACATCTCATCATTGATACGGCGTACAGTCTGGTCACTGACAAACTTCTGAACAGACCAGTTACGTTTCCAATAGGCATCAATAAGCTTTTGTGCATTCTGTATTGTCATGCCAGTTGTCCTTGATAACTTAGCTGCACCAACACCATAAGTGGCTGAGTAGTTTACCACCTTGTAGTTTTTGCGTAGATCTTTCAACTCAGGTAACTCTCCATTATTATACCTATCAATTTGATTTTGAGTAACAGACCCTGCATGTTTTGCCAAGTCTAAATGTGGATCAAACCCATCCTGTGACATCTCTGCAACATAGTCTGGATCATACGGATACATATAGTGACGCTTAGTAGTATCTTCAAGTGATGTCATGTCAGCACCACATAAAAGATGTCCGTCAGGTGCAATCAAACAGCCACGTATTTCTTTACCCCAAGGCTTATCTATCCCAGGAAGATTAACCAGGGGTCTCTTGTGTCTGAAGCGAAGAGTATTTGTAAGTCCAGAGATTTCTGCCCTAACGTACCCATCACGTTCAGATGAAAGAAAACGTTTAACGATACCTCTCCTATGCTGAAGTACAGTCATACCATCAAGTACACCTACTTGTGGATTGTCAGGTATAAGGAGTTTTACAGATGGGGTAAGTTCACGATTGCTGTTACGCACCTGTGGTACAGGCCCATTAGTACCATCATCAAAAGTACAGGGTTGCCAACCAAGAGACTTCAGCCAATCCTTAACTTGGTCAGGAGACTTGGGGTTAGACTCTTCGACACCCTTGACTACAGGTATTTCTCCATCATAAGTTAGTGGGTAGTCATTGTCCTCACAAAGTTTATGCCAACGATTACCATGTGCAGATAGTGATCCATCTTTTTTGAGCATGTTCTTTGGTTTAGTCTTGATAGACATCAGCTTACGCATGGGCATCACAGCCACTAACTCTGCAACCTTCTTGTTCTCTAGCTCAGTAAGGTGAACTAGTAACTGCTCTGCCTTAGGCACATCAAGCTTCCAACATTGCAACTCTGCTTCTTTAGCACAGTCCATCTTAAACTCAAGGTAACGAAAGAACTTGTTCAACTGACCCTTGTCTTTATAGATAAACATAAATCGAGCAAGCAAGTTTTTCCATAACTTCCAACTAATCTTGACATCTTCTACACAACGATGAGCATACACCTCTGGTGCAAGGTTTACCCAATCATCAATCTTAGGTTTAGGAATACCAAAGTCCTCACCAAAAGAGTCTAGGTCGTGACGAGACCTGCTAAAGTTTAGTACCCAAGACATAGGTAGGGTATCAAACAACTGAGCTTTCACCTTGATACCAAGGATCTTCTCAAGCAATGGCACATCATACCTCACAATGTTATGCCCAACCAAACCCTTTTGATTTAGGATCAGATCACGCATGTCGCTATAGTCATACAGAGTGTCGTAATTAGTACCATCAGATGTGTAAGACAGACAGTGTATTTTAGTAGCATCATCCAACAGGTTGTCAGCTTCTACATCAAATACAATCATGCAGCCATATCTCCTTGTACATACGGAACATCTTCCGTTAAGATAGTTGTATCAGGATCGTAATATACTGACCCTGCGTGACCCAACTTAGCAAATGGACGATTCTTATCCACAATAAAGTTGGTAGTGTTCTGAAGAATCTCATCTTCTGATTCAACATCACGTTCAATCTTTACACATATAATTGCTTCCTCTTCAAGTGATGCAGCATACTTTGTCCTACCATCATCGTTGACCTGTGATATAAAGATCACACCAATGTTCAGCTCCTTTGATAACTGAGCCATCCGTGAACCTAAAGTGGTGAGGGTACTGGTAGCGCCATCAACACCAGAGTTAGACAAGTAAGCCAACCGTTGTACGTGATCGACAAACACATAGTCTGCACCGAATACAGTGGCAGCAGTACGTGTGTGGTCTAGCAGCTTGAGAGGGTCATCATGTGAACGCATCTCAAACACAATGGTACGATTGTTCTCTGTGTCTGCTGCTATCTGACCTGCTTTGATTACCTCTTCGATAGAGACATTGTTGGCACGAGCATCATCATCTGTACGGACATTACAACCAAGGTGGTAGGTTGCCATAGCCCTATAGGTAGTAGACTTCATCTCTTCCATATGAAGCAATGCAATCTTTGTCTCAGGATCACGAAGCAAACCAGTCTCAAAGTATCTGATTACCTCAGTCTTACCTGTACCCCTTGGCGCTTTGATGAACGTCACTCCACCCTTAACCATGCCCCTGATCTTATCATCAAGACCTGAGTGACCTGTTGGGGTATACTCGTAGGGGTTTTCATTACGGATAGCTGCTTCCACATCCTGATCTGAGATGAAGAAGTTGTCAGGGGAATACTTCTGAGGCTTCATAGCTGCCCACATCAAGTCCTTACCATCACCTGCAGTCAGGAAGTCATTGGCATCCTTGTGCTTAGACATAGGTACATAGAAGAACTTGTCAGGTATGGTAGAGTAGATCTTATCTGCTGCAGCTTTACCTGCTGTATCTAACTCCCCTGCATAGATAACGTTCTCGAAAGAGTTAAGATACTCGTAGTTCTTTTGCAGGAACTTCTCACCAATAGATGCACTAGGCAAAGACTTGACAGGAAATTTCTCACCAAGGATTTCATACAGACTTGCTGCATCAAACTCACCCTCGGTAAGGTACAGTCGTTTACTTGTACCTGCATTGAACTCAGGCCCAAACAGGTGGGTCATCCCTAGTCCAGTGTCCTTGACCCAAGTCTTAGACTTATCATTGAAAGCCCTGTACTTGGTTGTGTGTGGGTACTTGTAGGCGTAGCGTATAGGCTCACCATTCTCGCCAAGCTGTATCTGTATACCATACAACTGGCATACGTCAGGCTTGATACCCCTGATACCTTCGTAAGTACCAGACTTAACAGGTATGTCCATTATGTTTATCCTTTCCTTTACTGGATATTGATCTTTAACCCAATCAAATGTAGGCTCGGAACTAGGGTAGGAGTTGCCGCAACTGTGACAAAACCCATACCCCTCATCATTCCAATTAAACGCATCACTTGAACCACAGTCCTCAAAGGGACATGCCAAGTGGGGTGTATCTCCTTCAGCCATTCTTATCCTTTCCTCGTTGTCTTTCCTCTTTTGTCATTGGTCTGATGTAAGGTACTACCTTACCTGAGTTCCAACGTTTAGCTTCCTCTTCTGCTTCGTCCAGATTATTGAACACCCACACCTTATGGTCTTCTGTCCAAGGGTTCTCCTTACGGACATAAGTAAACTCACCTAGTTCAATCTCAATCTCTACTACATAGGGCATCTTCAAGAACCTCCTCTAAAATATAACCTTTGGGCCAACAATCGCAGTGAGATATTCTATGACCCCCTGATCCACCGTGGGTATTTTTCTTGCTGCAGGTAGGGCATACAAACCAAAGCTTATTACCCTGCCTAGTTACTTCAAATGTTGGCATCATGTGTATCACTCCTATCTAGTTCTGTCTCTAGACCAGCTTTGACTAGGGATACAAAGCCCACGTTAAAGATAGCCATGAAAGTCTCTGGGTCACACTCGACTTGTAGTGTAGCTGAACCATCTTCATGCTCTTCGATCTCTGTTATTTTTACTTCACTCATCATTCACTCTCCCTTTAGCTAGTGCCATCCATGACACAGGAAATAGCTCATGCATCTTAACACTGATCTGATTAGCAACCTCTTGTGTCTCAGCTTGAGTGTCACTGGCACAACGCAGTAGGCACATATCAGAGAAGGCATCCAGTGATCCTGACCAGTACCATTCGGTCATTGTAGACTGTGGCAGTACCATACGTGCCTGTTCTGGGCAGACACCAACTTCTAGTAAACTCCTGTAAGTTGAAAGCACTTCTTCTGTGTGCAGGTAATCAACTTCTTGAGCCACAGAAAATTCGGGTACATGCTCACCTTCTTTGTACTCTATTCCCGCTTCAGGACCAACAGTTTCGTTCCAGTAATCTTTTATGTGCTTGAGATTATAAGCATCTATATATTCAAGGGGGATAGTTCCCTCACTACCCTGCTTCTTATCCTTAGACTTACCACGCCACACATCAGGTACATAAAACTCAGGCTCATCATCTACATACCTACGACTAATCTCATTCCATCGTAGGAACTTGTGCTTGACTAGCTGTCGTGCTACAAACATTGGTGCTTTGACATGGAAGGTAGCAAAGGCATGACCGAAGGGTGACATATGTTTGTGCTTGGCTAAGTAACGGATCAGCTTGGTATCATGGTCAGATAGTCGCTGCTCTAGTACATCTAAGTTACCCTCTCCGTCTACCTCTGCCCAATCCCATTCACTCTGCTTACCAAAGCTGACCCTAGCTGCGTTTACAACAGACAGGTCACTGCCCATGTGGTCTATGTATGTTGCTGTAATCATTTTGTTGGCCTCGCTTTAGGTCTGATAGACTTTGAAATAATATTACTCTGATTACACTGAGCCATTGCCCCACGATCCATTGGGTATAGGGTGTCGTGAATAGGCGTGAGGGCATCACTACATCTTTCATGGCTAGTATAAAGTATCTTAGACTGAAGTGGTTCACCTGCAAGGGTGTATGTCAGTATCATTACTGTGAAGTATTCCATCTGTCAACTCCTAAAAATCTTCTTCTGCATCACCAAAGAGTTCATTCCACTCTTCACTGGTGATACCTGTCTTTATAAACTCCATCTCATCTGGTGTCAAGTTTGGCATTGCATCTTGTATCAGTGACCCCCTTTCCCAATCAGTAATCTGTTCTCTAGTCACGTCAATGTCTAGGGTGTTCTTCTTACCTGACAAAGGGCTTGTCCTAGTTAGCTTCATCTTTATCTCCTTTATGCTTTTGCTTACGGGTTGTCAACGGTTTCTTTTTGTTCGGTATAGCTTGAGGTTTATACTTAGGTTGCCTCAAGTCTTTTGCCATAGGGTTCTTAATGTAACCTTTCATTTGTCCACTTGCTCCTTGCTTCCTCAAGAGCTAAATTAAATTCTGCGTTGTCTGCCAGAAAATCCAAGAGGTCTGCTAACTCATCTGCATAGTCATCATACAGACCACCCTCTCTAAAGATGCTTGCCCATCTCCTAAAAGATTCAGGGGGTATCATTCTCATTCTCTTTCTCTCCTTTCTAGTGCAGACTTAGCTGCTTTTAAACTGAACTTGTTGTATGGGTTAAGGCTACTCACATTCTTATGCCCTGTCACAGATTGAATTGCAAGGTGGTCTACCTCACTCTCAATCATCTGAACAATAGCAGTCTTACGTAAGTCACCCACCTGTAGTTCATCAGGTAGCCCTGCAATAGCCTTAACTTCTCTGAGTGCATGGGTCATCTGAATAACTGTCATCGGTCTGTAGACTGTACCCTGTGGCCTGTGATGGGGTACTACAAATGGTTGGAAACTCCAGTCCTGTTCCTGTTGCACTAGCATCTCGTACAGATTATCAGGGATAGGTAGTTCCACTGTAGCACCACGCTTGGTTTGAGTTATTGTTACCTGCTTGTTCTCAAGGTCAACATCTTCCCATAACAAATTACGTATGTCAATTGGACGTTGACCCCACTCATAACACATCAGCACAATCAGTCCAATGTTTCTCCACTCAAACTTTGTGAAGGCTACATCTAAGAACGACATGACTTGACTGTGTGTCCAGACGACAGATCGTGGAGTGCTGCTACGTTTCTTTACTCGTGCCATTGGGTTGTACGGTATGTAGTCCAACGACACTAGGTAGTTCATGAGTACCGAAAAGATACGAGCGCAGTGGTTGGCGTTAGAGGTTGAAGTTTCTAGCTCCCAGATATCATACATCTCAGTACACATAACGACATTGATATTCTTAATGCTGATATTACCGAGTATCCTACCCATGATAGGCATTGAGCAGAACGAATGCATCTTATTTTCGTAGCCCTTTTGTGAAGAAGCTGCGAGTGATGCAAACTGTCTACTGTTCAAGTATCTTTCTGTTGCTGTTCTAAGTCTCATAAAACCTCCTACTTATGTATACTTAAGTAGTTTATTATCTTAGAAATAATAATTACTTTAGTATACTTAAGTATTAGTTATACTATATACACACAGATGTCAAGTACCTGTGCTAAATTGTCACATGAACCTCTTGTTCCACACCCTGTTAGCATAGTTATCAAGGTAACTATTGTACTGACTAGCGTCCTCAATCTGGCACTCTTCCATCAAGCTGTACGATGTGAACCCATAAGTCTGAAGCAACTCTGCTACTTCTTCTGGATAGTTACAGATGATATCGAGCAGATCATCCTTGTCTTTATTATCATAACTCCAAGATCCAGAAGTAACCTTCGTCTTATACGGGTATGACCAAGAGCTATCAATGACCGATGGATCACGGGTAAACACTAGCTTAGACCAGTCAGCAGCAAGTAGTGCAGTCACTAAAAGGTCAAGGTATTCAAGGTCTTGCGTCTCGTTCTTAGTGTGCTGACCGTAGTAACCCACACTGATATTGGTACACTCAGAGATTGTATAAGAGTACTCATTGCTGTCAGTGTATGAACCACCATCGTCTCCCTTAAGTTGTGGAAGTCCAAGGGCATCCGAGAAAGATTTAGCAAAGGCATCGGAGCAAGTACGCAATCCCATCTGGTGTGTAACAATAGACTTGTCACCGTACCTGTCGAAGGATATCACTGAGTCGATCTGTTGCAACCAATCAGGGTCATCGAACACAAGAGCAGCACTACCCCTGCAACCAATCTCCTCTGCTGCATGGACAACATAGACACCCTCAATACCATGTTCAATCATACACAACAGGATGTACACACCAGTTGTACAGTCTGCACCAAGACAGTTGGAAGTCTTAGGGTCTGCTACAGACACAACCTCATTCATCACAATCAACTGTTGCATACCCTCAGAGTTATGCACTGTGTCATGGTGTGCAGCAAAGCACAGGTTAGGCTTGTCACCCACCTTGAGGATATAGTTACCGTGGATATCTGGCACACCAAAGGTAGGTTCCAGAAACCGTTCACAAAATTCTCGCTGCGTCTGTGTACCCTCAGGTCTTTTGTAACGCAGCATTTCTATTAGGCTATACATTATTTATTTTCCTTTCTGCAAGAAGTATCTTTGTCATTTTTGTACCACACACCTTTAACACAATGCCAAAGATCGTCATCAATCTCTTCTGTAGAGACAACCTCACCATCCTCAGTGGTACACATAAGGTTATTGGGGTACACTTCACAGTCCCACTCTGACCGAAAGTAGTGTCTGTCATAGGTCTTGGGATCAATATGCTCTCCATCATACTCACACCAGAATGTATCCTCTTCTTTCCAGTACTCATCATCAGAGGAGCAGTAAACAAACTCATCCCTATACTCAACAGCAATTCTGGATACTCTCTCACACCTGACAGAACCATTGTACAGGTAGTACGCATCCGTAGCTTCACTCTCATGGTACGACTGACCTTCATACTCACAGTAGAAGTGGGTATCGTTGTGGCAACTCTCGCAGTAGTGGTTGTCAGTACACTCCGAGTAATAGTAGTCATCCTCGCACAAACCTTCACCACACTCACAACAGCGGTATTCGTAATCATTAAGAACACCCCTGTATGTACTGGCATCTACCTCACCATCACGAGAGACTACTAGGTGAGTACCATTGTCATAGAGTTTCTGCGGACAGGGGTCAAGGTAGGGTGCAATGAAACCCTCACCATCTCCGTAGGGGATACGCTTGAGCCTAGCACCTTCCCAATCTGCACTAAGGGAGTAACCCTTACCTATCATATGATTGTGGATGAAGTCAAGTGCTTGCTCTGATACACCATAGATCGGCCCTGCACTGGGAGTTTCCCCCTCGTTGAGATAGACCACACAACGTGCAGCGATGTCTCCATTCTGGTCAGTTGCATAGATAACTTCAAAGTCACCACTTGCATACGCTGTAACTGGATGAACTGGTAGGTCATCGAAGTCATACCGCATACAACTGTGTGAACTGTGCTTTCTATTACAAGAAGTGTGGATATTCTCTGCAGGTGATTGTCTCCCTGAGTAAGCAAGTGTAAATGCATCTGCCTCCTGTGATACATGAAGGTTGAAATCCCGCTCTGCAAACTCCTGCAAGAACTTATCAACAAGAGATATAATGTTCTTATGTGGAAGCTCAGGGAACATGGCAGAGAACGCACGTCCTGGACGCATGGCAACCTGCCTGTCATCATCACGTTGTTGCTGAGTAAGGTATACAGCTACCTTACCTGATGCAATCTTTGACCGCATGGGTTGAAAAGCACGAAGCCTATACATCCACTTGAGGTTATCTATCTCAATTTCTAACTCGTATCGAAACTGATGGTCAAGCCAGTTGAACAGACGTTCATCCTGACGAAACCAATGATCGTACTCGTTGTACTTACCCCAACCACGCAAGACCAAATCGTTCTCATCCTCATCAGTCTCGTACACACGCTTGGCAATGAAGCCATTGGTACGTACATCAGGTTGAATGAAGTACTCACTACCGTTGTCCAGTTTGATAGTACCTGCATTAAAGTTACCATTCATGGGGCGATAAGGTTTGTGCATAGTGATCGCACTCTTTATCTCCAAGGGTATGTGCTGTTCATTCACTGGCATAAAATCATAAGCCATGTGTTACTCCTTTCGTTAAGGTTGCTCACCCCAATACTAGATCAGGGTGAAGTTATGTTACTGCAACAGTCTTCCCACCGATTGTACAAAAGTATCAATGCGCTGAGACTGCTCACGTTTCTGCTCTTTGAGATCCTCAATCTGACCACGCAAGTCCATGAGCAGTGCCTTCAAGTCACCATTCTCATTCTTGACCATGCGATAGTTTCTATTCACTGCCTTGGGTGTGACCTGAGCCGTTATCATATTGAAACCACGATGCTTGTTGCGATAGCCCAAGTCTTTACGCCACCCACACACAACAGGTGCACGCACACCATACTTTTCGGTAACCTCATTACCTGTGTGATGCTCATAGTACTGGCACACCTCATGCTTGAATGACAGTACATACTTTGGATAAGTGTTAGGAACATACCCAACTCTTGACGCAAGATGAGGTACAGTACTCATCGGAATACCAAAGTTTGCAGATGCCTCTTTCTGAGTGTGGTTTTCCAGATACTTTACCACTGCGAGACACATTGCGTCAGAATATTTTTTACTAGCCATGATTTTGTCCTTTCATTCATGGAATACAGTAGTGAAACACTACCCCACAGTACACCCCACCGCAAGATGTACTGTCAGGTAAAGTTTAGTCCATCCTTGTCACGAAGTACCCATCCTCAGTTGACAAGGCTACGATAGCATAGGGATAGATGTAAGAGTACTCAACCTTTGAATCATCCTTACTTGTATCTACCTTAGCTATCCAGTGCAGGTCAGGATCTTCTGGGTACTTGTACACCCCACTGTCAGATACACTGCCGCCCTTCATCTCGAACAGACCCCATCCATACTTGTCACGCATGAAGTCCACAAGACTTTCTTCTTCTTCTTCTGATTCCTCAGCGATAAAACCTAGCAGCTCTGCAATTTCTCTTTCCTCATCGGCAAGCATCACTTTTAGCATATTACCCAGACTGTTCCTGCTGTATTCCTCTAGCCATCTGCCAACTAGACCCACCATATCCCTAAACATCTCAGGTGTATGGTTCGGGTACGCTTCTTTGTTGTACTGTATCATTCGATTACCTCCACTCTAACAATTTGATAGCGAACAGTATCCAACCAATCAGGTTTAAAGTTTGGATCATTCACCAGTTCAAGCTCATGTTCTTGTGCATCTTCCTCATCCACATAAACATAAACAGTTTTCCCATCATCCACTGACCATGAACTGAGGGTCGAATAAAAGCTATATTTTGCAGAGTGATCTAGCATACCTATCTCAGCACTGTCTAGGGTACTGTAGATACCTACCACCCCATAGCCTTCATCCCATCGTGACGAACACTTCAACATCAAGACTTTCATTGCACGTTCCACTTACAAGCAAAGTATTGGAAGGAATCCCAA
>Ga0208791_1000287_pt1 | contig 25618 bp, 49 predicted proteins | sample 11_taG_FD_184084 | JGI IMG/M metagenome (GOLD analysis project Ga0208791, IMG submission 184084) | Marine viral communities from the Subarctic Pacific Ocean - 11_ETSP_OMZ_AT15265 metaG (SPAdes) (version 2) | ecosystem: Environmental > Aquatic > Marine > Oceanic | place: Pacific Ocean | collected...
ATTCCAGAAGTAGTAGATATTGAAAAATACAAAAAACTAGCAATTGATGGCTTTAAAGAAGATATTTTAGTTACTCTTGACGACACTTATAAAACACAGGAAGGTGGTAAGCAATATAACCAAGATTTTTCTGAAAATAAAAAAGTTGTTATGGGACTTATTTCAGGAAATAAAAATGTTAATGAATATGTTGATTATTTAGATAAATACAATGCAGATAGTTATGTAACTAGAGAAGAAGCTTCTAAGTCTAGCGAAACGGTAACTATTAATGTTCCTGACCCTAACAAACCAGGTAAATTTAAAGAGAAAACAACTACTATTGCTGAATATGTAAAAAACAGACCGGAAGCAACTTTCTTTGAAAAAGATAAGTCAGGAAATTTAACTCCAGTTGTTTTAAACACTCCTGAAGATTACTTAACTTATGCTAATAAAGCTTCTGGATTAGATGATAAAACAATCTCCGCATTTAAACAAAGAGAAGAAGGTAATAAGTATTTTGAAGAAAATGGAGAAATAAAAGTTGATACACCTGCAGATAGAGCAGAGAAAATAAGAAAAGGAATTGCTCTTCCTGAATACATTGAAAGTAACACGCTTTCAAACACTACTCAACAAACTAGAACAACACCTATATCAACAGGCAGTTCTAGTGCTAGCAATAATAATGTTTTTAGAGCAATGACTCCTGAAGAACAAAAAGCAACTAAAAAAACCCCCATAAGCAATAACTAATGGATGAATCAAAAGCAATAGAGTTATTTGAGTTTTTCAATAAAGAAGGATACGATTTAGGAGATCAAGAAAACTTTTTAAATTCTTTTGATGATGAGGAAAAAAGAAAAGAGTTATACCAGTTCTTTAATAAAGAAGGATACGATGTTGGTAATGAAGAAGATTTTGTATTAAAAAAAAAGATTCAGATTTACCTGTTCAAGAGGAAGTTACGGAATCTATTACAGAAGTGGAAACTCCAGCTATTTCATCGGAATCCTCATTAGATCCTGACATATTTAGAGAAATGACTACCGAAGAAAAGGTAGCTACTAGAAAAGGGACCCCATACGATGACACAGAAGAAAAAGATACTTTAATAGAAAGAACACTAGGTAAAAATGCAGTTACTGACTTTTTAGGAGATATGTATAGAGCTGGAGCTACAGGTTATCAACAAGGTCAATCTGTTGATGAAGCTCTTGAGGTTTTAGCCAAAGGATCTAGTGTTTCAGATCAAGACGTTGAAGAATATATTTCAGCTGTTCAAGAAACAGGTCCATATGCTGAGTCTGACGAAATGAAAGACTTTTATAACACTTATAATGAAGAGGGTAAAGGTATATTTGGTGTTTTAAAAGGGTTATATAATAACCCAAGTATACTTCCAGAAGTTTTGGTGTCATCAACTGCTTCTATGATGAATCCAGCTACTGCTGCTGGAGGTGCTGCAGGTGCTGCAGGTGGTGCAGCGGTAGGATCAACAGGGTTTTCCGCAGGACCATTAGGAGTTTTTACAACTCTTGGAGGTGCAATATCTGGTTTTTTTGGAGGGGCAACTACAACTTTAGAAACCGCAATGACATTTAATGAGTTGCTTAGAGAAGAGTTAGGAGATAAAGAGTTTAATAAAGAGAATATAAAAGAAATATTAAATGACCCCGAAAAACTAAGCAGTCTTAGATTTAAATCTGTAGGTAGGGGAGCAACTATTGGTACTATTGATGCTATGACAGCTGGGTTAGCAGGCGCTGTAACTAAAAAAGTAGTAAAGGCAGGTGTTAAAAAAGGTTTAGCTGCAGCTGCTGGTGGAGGTGTAGAAATGGTGGGAGGTAGTTTAGGTGAAGTTGGTGGTAAAGCTGTAGCTGGCCAAGAAATGGATGTGGCTGACATATTTTTAGAAGGTGCTGCTGGATTAGGTTCTGCTCCATTAACTGTTGGCGCTAAACTATTTTCTAAAAACAAACCTAAATATACTATAAACGGAGGAGATGCTTCTAAGGAGGATGTTATAGGATTAGTAAACTCACTAAATAAAGATAATATAAAAGAAACGGTAGCAAAAATAGATATAAAAAATGATCCAGAAACATCTACATTACTTCAAAATAAATTAGATGATATTTCTTTAGAAACTCAAATACCTGCTAATATTTCTAATCCTGAAACAAGGACTAAGTTAGTTGAGTTAGAAAAAGAAAGAAAAAGTTTAGAGAATAACACAACTCAATCTGCAAAGAATAGGGTAATAGAAATAGATAACCAAATTAAAAACTTACAACAAGATGCCATTCCAGAGCAAGAAACAGGAGATATACTTGATGCTGAACCAACCGAAAGTGTACAAGAAGTGGAAGAAGAAGTACGGGAGCCTTCTATCGAAACGGAAGAAGAAGCAGTAATAAAAGACTCTCAAATTCCAACAAGCAAGGAAATATATACTATTGAAACAGAAGAAGGTGAAGGAGTTAGAACCGTAGAAATAACTATTAATAAAGACGGAAGTAGAAGTGTTGTACAGAAAGTAGATGGGGATGTGGCTTCAGCTGATAATATACCTTCAGCTAATACTTTAAATAACAATGAATATGTAGAAGGTTCTTTTGGACCTATAGTTGGAGAGGTAGAAGTGTTACCAATGGAAAAGGTTATGAATCCTAAGATGAAGGAGAAATTAACTACCAAGCAAAAACAAGAATTAGGCATAGATGAGGAGGTTAAGGTTTATGATAATATAAACGATGACTTAGAAGTATTTGGGGAGTTTACTAAAAACGTAGAGTCGGGAAGAGATTTTGGAAATTTACCAGGTGAAGTTCAAAACATTATTGACCTAGGTCAAAGATTAGACGAGCAAGGAGTTACTGTTGAAGTTACTAGAGACCTGGGTATTGTTGATGGAAGACAAATACTAGAAGTTACAGCAAGCAACGGAGAAAAGTTTTTGATGTATAAGTCTAAAGGAACTGGAACAGGTGCGGCTTCTAAAGGTAAATGGGTTCCACTTCCAGGTTTTGCTAAAGACGGGTATTTTATTAAAGGCGCATACAATCCTGAAACAGGAAAAACATTTATACCAACTGGACCATTAAGCGAGGCAAACAATCCTAAGTTTAACAAGTATGGTAGTGAAACATTTAAAAAGTTAGCAGAACAATTAGAAAGTGAAACTACCGTTGAAGAAGCTGAAGTGGTTAAAGAAGAAACCGTAAAAAGTGAGACCACAGAAAAAATACCAGAAAAAGAGAAAAAACAATATTTTGTTCCTGGTAAAAATAAAATATTTAATTTTTTAGAGCGTGCAAGAAGGTCTCTTTTTACTAAAAAGAAATTCTTATCTAAAGCAGCTTATGATAAAGTTGAAAATAGAGAGTCTCAAATTGCAGGTGACATTGATGAAATGAACAACATCAATAAAGATTATGAAAAAAAATTAAAGAAAATAAAAGATCCAGAACAAAGAAAAAAAATTGAAGAACAGTTAGATAGATTGTTTAGAGGGGAGGAAGTTGACTCAAAAGTAGATATTCCTCAAGAATTAAAAGATTCTTTAAAAGAAATGAGGGCTTTAATTAAAAGGTTGTCTCAAAAATTACTAGACGATCCGTACTTTACTAAGGGTAAACCAGGGATGAGAGCTGAAATTCAAGATAATTTAGAAACTTACTTAACTAGAGCTTATAAAATATATGATTCTAAAAACTGGAAAGAGTCTGTGATGAGAGGAGATCAAGAACAAGTTTTAAATGATGCAAAAAATTATTTAAGAGAGCAAGAAAAAAGATTAAATCCTGAAGCGACTGAAGAAAGAATAGAAGAATTAGTTGATTTTAGAGTAGAAGACATACTAGAAGGAAAAGAAAATGATAACTGGTTATTTACTAGCTCAGACGTAACAGGCCAAAAATCATCAGAATTAAAAAAGAGAAATAAGTTTTTAAATAGTAATGATGTAGGGGCTGAAAAAATACGAGCTTTAATGGGTGAATACACCGATGTAGCCTCCAACTTTGTAAAATCAATTACTAAACTAGCTTCTTTAACAAATACAGCTGAAATGCTTACAAATTTAAGAGAGTTGGGTTTAAAAGAAGGGTGGTTAAGCACTGAAAGAACTAAAGAATTTAGTGACATTATAACCAATAAGCCTAAATTAGACAAAAAGGGGAAGCCAAAAACTACTGTAAGTGAAAAGTTTAAACCATTAGAAGGGCTTTACTCAACACCTGAAATAGCTGCTCAGTTTAATAATATGCAGCAAAACAAAACAATAACTTCTGGTATAGATGCCATAGATAAATTTTTGTTTGAACCTTATTTTAAGATAGTTTCACTTAATAAGTACGGAAAAACAATATTGTCTCCTCAAACTCACGCTATTAATTTCGTTAGCAATATGGGTTTTGCCTTTGTTAATGGACACGGAGACATTAAATCTTTCAAAGAAGCTTATAATGCTTTTCATAAGGATTTTAATAGAGATCAATACAATAAATATATTAGATTAGGTATAATAGACAATAATGTTCAATTAAAAGAAATAAAAGCTCTTTTTAAAGATGCTAATTTTGAGGACGGAATTACAAGTATAATAGATAAAAAAAGCTCAAATTTTACAAATAAAATAAAACAAATAACAAATAAAGGTTTAAGAGGTTTTGAAAAAGCTTATGGAGCTGAAGATAATTTCTGGAAAATATTTGGTTTTGAAAATGAATTAAAAAGATATGCAGATTCTGAATATGGAAAAAAACCAAGTGAACTTAATGAAACGGAACTAGCTGAAGTAGAAAAGATAGCAGCTGAAAACGTTAAAAACATATACCCTAACTATGGCAGGGTTTCAGATATAGTTCAAAAATTTAGAATATTACCTGCTGCAGGTTCTTTTGTTTCATTTACATACGAGTCTTATAGAACTGCATACAACACTATAAAGCTTGGAGTAAAAGAGATGAAATCTCCTAATAAAAACCTACAAAAAGCTGGAAGAAAAAGATTAATGGGAGCAGTTACTTATTTGTCAGCAAGAAACGCATTGTTGTACGCAAGCACTAAAGGAGCAGGATTAGCAGCAACAGGAATAATACTTGGAACACTAAGTAGTGACGATGAAAAAGATAAAACATCATTAGCAAAAAGATACTTATATGATTTTCAAAAGGCATCTTCTATTGCCCCACAAAAAGTAGGTGATGGTGTTTTTGAATATGTTGATGTAAGTGCCTCTGACCCTCACGGTGCTATAGATAAAATAATTAATCGTATATCAGAAAGCGAAAACCTAGAAGATGCTGCAATAAATGCATTTTCTCAATCAGTTTTAGAACCTTTTTTAGATGGAGAAATGACTGCGAACTTAATATCTTCCGTAAGTAAAGGTGAAAAATTATCAGGAGCTCCTATTTATGAAAAGGCAGATCAACCAGAAGATAAGTTAAAAAAAGCATTTTTTTATGTTGTTTCACAAATTCAGCCTGGGATTAGTAAACAAGCTATTAAACTATATGATGCTGAAAAAAAGTTGAAAACAGCAACAGAAATGATGACTGGATTAAAAACATATAAATTAGATATTAAAGATCAGTTCAGGTATAAAGTAAGTAACTTTCAATATAAAGAAGAAAGCTTAAGAAATATTAAGAGAGCTTATAAAAAAAAGATAGAAGGTAAAACACCACAAGAAATAGAAAATATATATAAAGACTTTAAAAAAGATTATGATGAATCTATTAAAAGTTTTTATTTAGACTATAAAGCTGCAAGAGATGTTTTCGGGGTTAGCGCTGAAGATTTATATGATATAATGAAAGAAAAAAGGTTAAGCCAGTCTTTAATAAGTAATATAGAAGAAAACGACTTACCTACCTTATCTAAAGATCCTGATGAGAAAACAACTACAACAAAAAAAATAAAAGGATCTATAAAAGCTAGATAATTATTACTATATTGAAGGATGAGAACTTGCAATATTTGCAATCAATCCTTTCCTGATACTGAATTTCCATCTGCTGGAATAAAAAAGGGTAAAAGATACAGACGTAGACAATGCTCTAAATGTTACGGTAAAAAGAAAAGACACCGTAGATACGTCAATCAAAGATGGCTTAGAGAACTAAAAGAAAAAATGGCTTGTGAGTCCTGTGGATATTCTAAAGAAACACATCCAAAGTTTTGCACTCAAGCTCTTGAGTTTCACCATTTTGAAAAGAATAAAGATTTTGAAGTAAGTAATGGCGTACACAGGGGAATGGCCGTAAAGAAAATACAAAAAGAAATAGAGAAGTGTAAAGTGCTATGCTCTAGATGTCACGTTGAAGAACATTACTCATCGTGATCAATCAACTCATCTAAAATTTTAATTAGATTCTTACAAGACTTGTTTACCTCGTCTTGTTTTTTATCCATTAAACTTTCATAAATTTCATCAGTAGTATCGTTAAGCAACTTAGTAATGAAGTTAACGTATGTAGTGTGGTGTTTCATTGTTTTAAATCTTCTGAGTATAAAAACTCATCTCCTAATTTCTTATCTATTGTCTTAATAGTTCTATATATTTCTATACTTCTTTTTTTAACCTCCTCTTTTTCTGCCTTTGTAGAATCTATTCCTAAGTGAGCATACAAACTACAGTCAATCTCCAACAACTTATCTATCTTATCCTTATCAGTCCAAGTCTTGAACTTTAAAATATTTTCTATGTCTTCAAATTTATACCTCATAATAAGCCTTGTTTTTTTTCTCGTACCTATAATAAGCCTCCAAGTCATTGGGACTTAAATTAGCCCAATTATACACTTCGTTTTCGTACATCTTTTCTTTTAACACTTCTTCAAAATTGTTTCTTTTTCTATCCACTACATCATCCCACAACTTCAAGTATTGAATATACTTATTTTTTTTCTTTGTAGGCTCGTAATTAGAAACTACTTTTTGGTAATTTAATTCTAATTTATCTGCTACCTCTGGCAATGTGTAACCAGACATTATTAATTGATTTACTAATTCGTTGTCAAATTTCATTTAAATTTAATTTTAAGTTGATTAAGTCTAAGTATTCATCACTATCTATTTCCCTAATATCAGTGAATGAATATAAATTCTTATGTAGCTTAACACAATCCACTGAAAAAAAAATAGCATTTGGTTTGTGTATCACCCCACCATAAGTAGTGGTCTTGTTAGGGTCAAGGTTGTCTAGCTTCTTATTAATTAGTTTAGCAATAGCCATAGATTCTACCATAGAAAAGCTCTCTTGTAGCTTGTCAATGAAACCCTCGTCAACATCAAATATTTTATCCTCTATATACTTCTGTTTCAAAACCGTAGCCATTTAACTCTTTTAATCTATATTCTTGTAATTTAGATAACTTTCCTTTTTCTGTTTTAATCTCTGAAAATAAAACATTAGAGTCTTTTGGTATAGCAATTAAATCAGGTATGCCATTTTTATTAGTCTTAATTAGTTTAAGAACATAATACCCTTCTGCCTCAAGTTGCTTTATTCTCTTTGATTGTATTGCGCTTTCTTTCACGATATAACATTCTAACCTTAGAACCCAATCTAAAATCATTTGGGTTCTTCTTCACTAATAATTCAAGTTGCTTGTCAAGGTTCATTGTTATAAATTTAGTGAATTATATTTATTTAGTTCGTAAAAATATTTAGTAATTTTCTTGTTATTGTCGAATTCTGTTCTATAAGGAGCAAACTTGGGAACAATTTCAGAAGTAATAATCTCCGACTTTAAATCGTTTAGATCATACATATAAATACCCGAAGAGTCTTTAACCAGGTAAAAGGGTTTCTTATTTATGGCTTCACCAACCATTAATAAATTATAAAACTTATCTACTTGTATATAGTGAGTATCATAAACAACATCCCTAATCTTAATCTCTATTATAGAGATGTCATTGTATGCATCAAACACTTGATATTCATTCTCAGTTGGTTTTAACCCCCTATTGTAGTTTTTATTCAACTCTTTAATTAATTCAAGCTCTTTGTTTTTCATTTCCACTGGTTTCTACCAACTAACATTCCAATAATGCCATAGTTAGCTATATCAATAAATGTATCTTCTTGACTCTCACCAGGAACATAAGCCTTGCCATTCTTAATTAAGTTCTTTAACCTGCTTATCTTATCAGTTAATCTAATTGATAAACCTGTTAAAGCAAACTTTTTATCTTCTGACTTTTTCAAATCACCCCCCAAGGCAATATTATTCAAACCATAATCCATTTGCTTTCTCGCAAACAACTCATACATCTCTTGCTGTATGTCTTTGAACTCCTTAGATAACTCAGGATATTCTTTTTCAAACGTCTCTATTTCTGTCATTTTTATATTTGTTTATTGGTATTTTATATTTATTATCTATTTTTAGTAAATCTATTATTTGATGACAAGCCTTTGTGCTTTTAATGTAATATTCTTTTTTAGATAATTCAGGATTATTTATTTTATGCATTTCATCAACCCTGCAAACATCTGGCCTATTGTCATATATAGAGCATTGGTTTTCTTCGTCTAAATGAATACATCCTCCATCGCCTCTGTCTGGTAAATAACCTGACTTACCAGCAATCATACAACAAGCTCCGCATCCTGAACACAAAAACTCTGTCATTTTGTTTTGTTTTTGTAACTTAAGTAAGCTCCTTCAATATTAAATCCACTCCCACATTTAGTACAGTCTCCTTGGAAGTAGTTAACATATTCTCCCCTTGGTATACAGTACCAATTATTATTATAAGGGTTGAAATGATATATTAAATTAAACTGTTCCATATTGTTATTATTTTTTGACATCCAATACCATTCCTTTTTAATCATATGAAATAGTTTGTGATCCTTTTTGTAGATTTTCAATAGCCCATAATGGCTGTAGGTTAGTGTAATGACATAGATCGTATGTTTCTTCTTCTGTATAAGCTAATGCTAATGGCTTAATGTGATCTATATGCCACTCACCGTAATTATCCCAGCTCATTCCTTCTCTAAATTGATTGCTAATGTGTTTTCTCACCTCATCAAAACTACATCCTAATATGTCTGTAGTCTTACCCATCTTATCAACAATACTTTTTCTTATTCTACCCCTTAAATTTAGTTTCATTTTGTACAAAGGGTCGTTGTCTCTTCTGTTTTTTTCCCTTTTATTTATATCAGCTCTATGTTTCTTAGCATAATTGGAATTGTAAGCAGAAATATGTTCTTTATTATTAAGTCTCCACTCTTTAATAGCTGACGTTTTAGCATCTCTATGCTTTTCCTTATTCCTTTCGTAATGCATACGCAAGTACTCTTTCTGTTTTTCTTTGTCTTTATATGGCATAATCTCTTTTAAAATGTCTTAGTGTGTAATCTTTCTTTCCATTAACAGCTTTGTATATCATCTTCTCAATACCTTTCTCGGAAAATATCCAGTAGATGTTATTATGCATTCGCTCCTTTGTAGTCATACGATCACGACTCTGCCAATAACTAGTAGCACTAAAGTCAATATTGTAATAAACCAAGAAGTCTGCTTTTCTTAATGATATTCCCTCTCTACCACTCACAATCTGTAGAGCAATGTTCTTATCTGTGCTGTCAAACTCCTCAAGTGTAGTACATAAACTATCACCAAACACTTCCCTTAATGCTATTAACTCAGCTTGAAACTTATAAAATATACCTATCTTCTGACCATCAAACTTTTCCTTAATAAAATTAGCCTTACTTAAGTCAAGCACAACTCTTTTTCCACTCTCAAACTTCACCGTTCCACTATACATCTGATGCATCTTAGTCATTAGCTTAACAGCAGTATCGCCAAGTATATACTCTCCATCTATCTCATAAACTAAATCTTTTCTAAGTACACTAATCATATCTGTAACCTCTTGACTAATAGGAACCAATAACACCTTCTCATTAATAGTAGACTTAAAACCAGCCTCCTTTTGACTATATGAAATAGTATAAGGCTTCATCTCTTCTATAATCTCAGTAAGCCCATTGCTATAGTCGTTTATGTTATATCCATTGATCTTTTTCTGCACTACCCTTACATACTCCCCAGCAAACTTATAAAAGCTTCTGTATTTACTAAAAGGATTTCCAGGCACACCATACACCTGGTGATACATTTGAGAAAAACTCTCCGGAGTAGGAGTCCCTGACATTAAAATGACATATGGTTGATGGTCTTGTATTAATTCTTTTACAGTCTTAGCTCTTTTGCTAGGCTTCGGAAAAGCTCCCATTGAATGAGCTTCGTCACAAATAATGACATCCCACTTTATGTCCGGTATCTTGTGAATGCTTTCATAATTAATAGTAAACATTGTAAAATTAACAGGACACATTTTATCATAATCACTAGAGATAGAGCTTATAGCTTTTTTCTTAGTGATGAATAATACGTTTTCAACTTTTAACTTTTCACATATACCCAAAGAAGTTAAGGTTTTGCCTGTTCTAACCTCCATAGATAAGTAAAGTAGCTTTTTGTTTTTAAGCACTTTTAAACCCTTTTCAATGATATTTAACTGATAATCTCTAAATTTCATAGCAATTTTTGTATTTTAACACATTTCTCATAATCTTCAATGTCTGTAAAATATTCCAACATTAATTCAATCATCTCCTTATCATCAGGATATAACGGATCGTGAGCAAATAATATATCTACATTAACCACACCTAAATCCATTTCCTCTAAAACTTCCTCTATTCCCATACCATCAACCACCATTTTGTAAGTGTTGGTAAAAGCAATATGTAATCTTTGTGGATCTAACTGTATCATATGCTTAATGTTCCATTGGTTTCTAACTCGTGCTTACTCCTTATTCTAATCCATTTTCCAGTCATATCTTTACCCTCTTCGGGTTTTACACCTGTCTTAAAAACAGCATAAGAATTTAGCCATTGATAAAATTTAATTCTCGAAACAGTCATTTTTGCTTTTGGGGCAAAGTCTGGATTCTCTGATATAAAATCAAGATACAACTCCTGCTTATAAACTTTAAAACCTTTATCAAAGTCTTCGTTTAAACTCTTACCATCCAATAATCCAACCCACTCTATAAATTCATAACAAGTCTCAGCAGATAATTGACGTATTTTAAGATTAACAAATGAACTTTTTACCAATCCCTTATTCATATAATACTGTAGACAGTAAATCATATAATTATCAAAACTACACCACTCATTATCGGTCCACTCACCAAACATTAACTTGCCAAACTCATCGTAAGGAGTAAATGACTTATTGTAGTATTGATTTAATTCTAACTCCCACTTTCTTCTTTCAAAAGAATTACCCTTTCCTTTTATAGCGTAGTTAGTAGTAATAGCAACTTTTGGTGACTTTTTAAAAGGAATCTTAATAGCATCCTTGTTTTTCTTCTCTAAAGTCAATCCTTCTGTAATCACACTAAATAATCTCTCAAAGTCAAAGTGTTTTTTTACATCATCAAAACAAAGTATCTGAGTGTCAGCAGAAACTAATTGATAGGCAAAAGACTTTTGGAAATCAAAACCCTTTCCATCTATAACTACTAACTTCTTCATATGTTGTAGGGCATTCATAAACAAACCCTTACCTGTTCCTCCTTCTGGATTATCACTAATCACCTCATCATTTAATATCACTGCTGGGCAGTAAGATAAATTCTTATATCCGTGCATTAAATAACCTATTGTGCTTTCAGTAGATTCTATTCTCTTTTGGTTTTTAGCACAAATATTAGATATAAACTGTTTGTAATCACATTCTATTGATTCACACTCTTTAAAATCTCTATCTATAACGTGATCCTTCCAAACATAACCACCTAAATCAATATAATCAATAGGTGTTACAGTGTCATTAGTAATTTTAACTGCACAATTTTTATAATATATGTAAGACTCATTTTTAGTATCCTCAATAAAGAAAACATTTATTGAATCTAATAATGTCAAAAACTCTTCCCTAAAATATTTAGTATGTTCTGCAAAATAATTGTATATCTCTATGTCGTCTATGGTAAGTAAGTGAGTAAGTATAAAGTCTTTGATTTGTTTTTCAGATGCGTGATCAATTAAATTGTTAGTGACCTTTACAAACACATAATTCTTACTTCCTTCAGGATTGTACTTGTAAAAACCATTATCTTCTAAAAACATTTTAAACTTTACGTGAAATATTTTAATAACACCCTTTTTACTTTTGGTCCAAAACTTGTTATCAAAACTCTCTTCCTCAACTCTATCAATTACACTATCTAAAACTTTCTCATCTACTTCGTCAAAGTATTTCTTGATATCAGTCTTTGATTTGCCTTTTAAAATATTTGACTTAATCTGGTTTATCTTCTCAGAATCCTCATAAACTCTTGTTCCAAAATTAGATAAGTTGGCATAAGCAGAGTCAATAGTTTTTTTAATCTCGTTTATAGTAAAGTCTTGTGACTGAAACCCATTCAATACATACTCAGCAAGAGATTTCTCTATACCAAAGTCATTAAATGATGATGCCAATATAAAAGCATTTTGATTTCTTTGACCTTCATTCATTGGGTATTTTTTCTCCCACCACTTTACTAAAATCTCTACAATCTTAGTTTGATCCGTAATAGGGATTGTGACTTCTTTATTCTCCATAACTATTGGAGTGTCAGTAATTTTATCCCAAATCAATGAGTCTTCATTGATGTGTATTAAAGGGTCGTAGCTCTCGTAACAAACCCTTGATATGTTTTTAGATGTGCTGTCAAAAAACTCTGAATCAAAATATTGCTGTAGAGCCATAAAATATTTAACGTGGTTATCAACATCAGCAGGGACCTTGATTAAAACCTTAAGGCCCTTGCCGGATGGTGATATGAAAACACAATAAACAAACTCATCACTAATTAATTGTTCTCTATGTTGGTGTAATTTCTTTTGGGTATCGTACTTGTCGAAGTCTAAACATATCAAACCACTATGCTCCAAAATGGAATCATCGTTTCTTTTGTTAAACTTTCCACTAAAACATATAGCAGGTAACTCTTGCTTTAGTTCATTAATTCTTTTTTTGTCTTTTTCTGTTCTAATCCTCTTAATAAGATCTTCTGAAGTCCCATTACTTATTCTTTCTATAATGTCTTTAACAGGTAGGTGAAAAGGTTGGGTGGTATCCTTTATGTTTTTAAATATGGTGATGTATGACATACTATGACGATTTTAAAATTCTTAACTTACTGATTTATAGCTTCTTTATACTATTTATGACGTAAATGACGACTTCTATAAGAAAAAATAATAAAAAAAATAAAGTAGTATACCCAATTATATTTATTATAAATAATTCTAAAAAAGTCGTCATAGTCGTCATATTAGTTTTAGAATGTAACTTCCTCAGTTTTCTTGGTAGGTTCAAACGTGTCTAGTTCAACGTATTTCTTTCCAGACTTTGAGGTGTTAACATTTAAGTTAACCCATCCATTTTTGTTGTTATCCTTAAGGAACACTATCGCATCCTCAACTTTAACAGACATTGATCCAACAACCCAGTCAGGTTGATTATCTCGGGTTTTAAAAATAAACCCATCAGCAAACACTTTTTCTTTGCTCATAACTATATATATTTAAATTAATGTCTACAAATTAACTAGTGTAGACTTCTAGTGTAACTCTTCATAAATGAAGAACTCTTCTATATTCTCAGTGGAATCTTCACTGAAAAAATTATTGTAAATACCCAATGCCTTCTCCACCTTATCTTCTCCGCTGTCAATAAAGTCTTGTGTGGGCTCAAATATTCCAAGCATCTTATTTACTTTATCTATGGCATAAAAGACTACAGGTACTCCAAATAACTTTTGGTATATGTAAGCTTGACTATCGTAATTATACTTCTTTGCAGAATACTTAAACTTAGATATATCAGACGTTGTTTTGATATCTATAATTCTATCTGGATGAAGTATATCAGCTTTTCCCTTCCACATAGCTCCTTGTATTTCTCTAATTGCAGGCACTTCGTATCGGTTCTTGCTATTGTATATGGCTTCATAAAAACTTAAATTGCTTTTCATTATCTCCACCAACTCATCCAAGTGATCAGCTTCCTGTTGTAATAACGCAATAGATAAACCTGTTTCCTTTAATTGATCTTTATAGTTCTTAGTGTTTCTACTAGTAGAGTCAATAATCACAAAATCATCTAACTTATGAGGCTCTAACATAGATACGTGAAAGTATCTACCTTGAACCATAGCTTTAGTTTCCTTAGACTGCTTTCTAAAGTTTCTAGGGTCATTCAACAGACTGTAAATATCTGAATTAGATAAGAACTGTCTGCCAAAATCTCCATAGTAATCTTTGTCTTCTTGTAGCTTAAGGAGAGTTTCCTTAACATCAAACATAAGTCTTGATAGTTTTAATTGCTTTTGCAGATAAAATATACTTCTTCTTTAATCTGTCTACTACTCCATCAAAACCTAAGTGCTTGTTGTCTACAACATACTTCAAACAATCTTCCCACTTATCATCACTAATATCTAACTTAGCTTTTTCAGTATATGTTGTCTTGTGATCATTGGTATTGTCTGGGTCATTAGTATCATCTATTAATAATAAACCATTTAAGGCATATTTTCTAGAATAAGAACTACTGCTACCAAAACTCTGAGCAATATCCATTCCCTTTCTAGATGGATCAACACCTGCACACGCAGTAACTGAAACACTTTGATCTGACTTATTATCCATTATAGTAGCAGTTGTTACTATAGTTACAATACCACCACACTCATTAATTGAGTCTGATAAAGTAATAGACGCATTGTGCTTTTTAAGTATAGGCTTTAAGGCCTCAAGTATGTCCTCGCAAGAACGATACTTATATTTACCAAAACTATTGTATTGGTTCTTTGGAGCTTTCAACTCCGATTGGATTTTCATTAACTTTTCCATTGATTTGATTTAATTGTTTATGTAATTTACTGTACTTACTTAGTACCTTCTCTTTTCGTGTTTTGTAGAAAAGTAAAGACTTTCGATTGTTATCTTGGTAACAATTCCTAATTTTTATAAATAAACTGTCTAGTTCAACCTCACACTCATTCATTAAGACATTTAATCGACCCACAACCCAACCCTTCTCTAAAAAGACATCGTACTCATCATCTGCTATCTCATCGTAGTATGGAGAGAAAGACTTAACAATAGTAAAATTATCTTTTTCTTTATTTATCTTAACGCCCTTATGAATAACAGCTTTTTCATATTTGCTGTTGTCCATATATATAGTTGTTTTTATTGATTTGGCTTGACTCCAAACCTCTTCTAGACTGAACATTTTAATTCTTTTATAAGATCTCTTAAATCGCTATCTACTCTCATTTCATTTCTAATCTTATCTTGTCCGTATAAAATATTAGAATGAGCCATCTTATGATTATGCTCACTAAAAATGTAATCCTGTATATAACAAGGTCTTATATTTCTATCCTTACATAGATAGAAGTAAATCTGCCTAGCATCAATGTGATTTCTCTTTTTTGATTTGTTAAATAGACTGTCGACTGGTACTTGGAGCTTCTCCACTACCACCTTCTCTATTTTCTGAAGTGCTTCTTCTTTCGTCATTTGATTGATAATATTCATAGTCATAAAAATCCTGACTATTTATTGTTATTAAATTATAATATTCTCTTTTACTGTAACCCATTTCAGGTCGCTAATATAATATTTGTCTATGTAATATCCAAATTTAGTCAGATAAATTATCCCATAAAAGTTGTAACTCTCTGATTTTTATATAGTTAGGATTATCTTTTAATTTTTCTTTTAAAATTGACTCAGAAATCCAATTTACTTTTAATCCCTTCATTGTGGTATCGCTTTCGTATTCCATTTTTCTATAGTTTGTTCATTAGTTGAATCGTCAATATAATAAATATATCCATTCAATTCAACATATAAACTATCTTTTGATCTTATGTCTATTTTCATAATTTATTTTTTAACTGTAAAAAACTGCATAAATAGTTTGGGTTAGCCCACTTTCGTTAGTGTCTTGTTCTTTTCTTTGAGTTGTTTAATACTTTTTCTCTGACTTTCCACCATTTTTCTAGCATTTTCAAGATCGTAAATTATTGATTCCTTTTGATCGTCAAACTCCTTTTGTTTTTTTTGAGCCTCTTCTCTAAATGATTTTTGAATCTTATCAACTTCATTCCTTCTTAAATGTAATTCTTCTAACAATGAAGAGTACTTATATTGCAGTTCTAATACGAACTCGGTGTCTATTTTAAATTTATTTTTATTCATTTTATTTTATTTTTATTCATTTTATATTAATTTATCATCTTTATACTCATCATACTTTCGATCTTCATCTTCATACTCCTCTTCTGGAAGTAGTAAAAACTCTAGTTCATCAATGACTTCTTTTATTAAGTCATCACTTACATAAACCTCAAGCGTAGAAGTATATCCTGCAATATAATCACCTACCAACACATCAATTATGTCGTCCTTTTTTATAAAGATATTTTCTTCTTCTACTATCCTACCTACATCTTTTAATATGTATATCCTGTATCCATCGGCAGACCTCGAGCTATATAAACTTACATCGGTTAAGTCTGTATATTCGTTTTTTATTATTACGTTAGCTATTTCTTTTTCCATTTTAATTTTCTCTTGGTTCTGTGTGTTCTCCACAATCGGAGCAAATATCTGTCCATTTGATTTCTGCTCCACAACATTCTGATTCTTCCATTATACCCATATTAAATGCTCGTTATACTTTAGTAACCAATGTCTTTTTAAGTCATCGACATAACCTTTATGTATGGCATCCATACAGATCTCTCTCCTTAATTCAGTTACTCTTTTTTCGACATATCTTCTATGCTTAAATCTTCTATTTAGTTTCATAAGTCTTAATATTCATTTGGTTTGCGTAGAGTCTAAAAAAATACTCTTTGCTAGTTATTAAATTATTAGTCCACAACTCTTGCAGATACTCTAAAGTGTTATTTTGTTCTTTCATTTATTTATTTCTTTGATTAGTAAATCTTCTGTTTCATTTAGTGACGTCAAATAATATTCAGCATAAGCCGAATCGATTGCACCACTGTTTAAGTCTTCTAGCATCCAACTTTTAATGTATTGTACATTTTCAAGTGACTGGATCGTGTTAGCCCTATCTTTGCAAGATGTAGCCATCATTAGCATTAAGCCTATTGCCGTAGCAATGCACAATTTTATAAGTAGTTTTTCTTTTTTCATTTTAGTTGGTTTTTAATTAATACTTCTTTTTTAAATCTAGATTCCAGATCTAGAAGTTGATTAAAAGTAAATCCCGTTAATCTATCCGTGGCGTAATGCATTTTAGCCACCTCTTTATTAAATAGCTTACTAGCTAAATTTTGCACGTCTTGTATAATGTTAGTCTTATTCATTTTATTTAATTTAATTTAGTTATTATATATGCGTGTAATATTGAAGCAAATAAAGCTATTGCGAAGTATATTAACACGTCTGTTGATTTAGTTGTAAAATCTGTTTTTTTCATTTGTTTTTAATTATAAATCCTGTTTGATCTTGCTTTGCTTCTGTTCCTTTTGCAAGTAGCCCCAAAACAACGTTTTTGTATTTAGTCATTTCTAGATCTGTTTTGTCTCCGTCTACCACCTTAAAACCTTTGTAAGTTTTGGGTAATTTATCCATAAATACGGCCGACACATTGCACCCAGTATTTAAAGCCTCCATTATTTCGTGTTCATTGTCTTCTTTTCTTGATAGTGTCAAATGGTATCTAGTACCCAAATATTTTTTTACTTTGCCAATTATAGCCGTGTAATCATAAACAATAATGTTTTTATATAAAGGATCAACTAATAAGTCAACGTTGCAGTGTTTTTTTAATTGGTAGACAAAATCTATATCGCTGAATGTGTTAAGCCTTAAAGCTACATTTTCGCCACTTGAGGCAATTTGATTAATCTCATTAGCCAATTGAAAAAGAAACATTTGTTTATTGTATAAATAGTAATTTGTTCTATTAATTCGAGCCTCCGAAACATTTTTAAATTTACCGCGTCCCGCCTGAACTAGACACGCCAACGCACAACCTTTTGAGGCCTTCGGGCATACGTTAACCCCTTTTTTATTATGGTTGTAAGGTGACAAACTTAAATTGTAGGTTTTAAATTCGTTTTTATCTGTCTTAGTGTTTCCACCCTTAGATAGCAGGTTTTTAACTGGTTTATATTCTAACATAGTGTATTATTTAATTATTAATTTCGTCAGCTAATATAATAACAATTTTATTAGTTTGACAATTTATTTGTTTTTAAATTGTTATCCAGTCAATAATATATTTAAATTCCTTTTTAGTTATCATTCTATCTTGTAGCAATGTGTCAAAACAATTTTTTAAGCTCATTTCGGGGAATATATTTTGCCAATCTTTACATTGTTTTAATATTTCAAATCTTCTTATTCTTTTCATCTGTTTTTAATTTTAATTATGTGATGAGCCATAAATGACCAATAATTCTTAATAATTTCATTTTCTTGTTTTTCGCTTAAATTTTCCACCTCTAACAAGTTTTTAGATAATTCTAATATCTTGTTGTATTGGTGTGGAATATTAATTGCAGATGGCAAGCCCTGCAACCAATTTGCAAAACGATCCTGCAAATTAGGGTATCTTAATTGGTTATTTTTATAGTTAAATTCTACCTCGAAACAATCAAATAAAAAATCTAGTTTTTCGGTTGGTGTCTCTGTCTTGATGTCGTACTCTGTCCCGTCTATTGAGTCAAGTATATAAGATTGAATATTATTTAAATATTTCTTTGAATTAGTTTTTAGCATTTTGTTAGGTTTTAATTAAAATAAATCTGTTAATAATTTTACTATTTTAAATTCGTCTTCTAGTTTTCTAACTGTTATATTTATTTTTCTCTCCATAAATAATGAAGTGTTTAAATCTTTGCTATCAATATTTAATTTTTCTCTTAGTTCCTCAGATAATGTTTGAATATCAATTAAAGACATTTGCAATTTATATAGTATATTTTCTTTCATATTGTTAGGTTTTAAGGGGGCTAATTAAAGCCCCTGATTAATTTAGTTTAATTTAGTTTTGATGAACCAATACGCCTCTTGTATTTGTTCTTCGTTGTTTAATCTTATGTTGCAATTTTCACTAAATACGCCGTCTTTGTCATTTTCCCACCCTGTTTTATAATATTTTATAGATAATTGATTCACGTGACCCGAAAAATCAAAAAACCAATTATTGTATTTTGTATTTTGCTGGACTGCCTCTGTAATTAGTTGCATTATATCTGTTAAAGTTTTCATATCGTATTATTTATTTGTTGTTTTCGTCAGCTAATATAAAAACAAACATTCCTTAAAACCTAATTTAATGGTGTTTTGTTTAACCTTTTTGAATCTTGGATCAACAGAGTAACAACAGAGGAGAAAAAAACTTTAGCAACCTTAAACAAAAACTATTACTTTTTACACCAACCCAACAGAGGAATAACAGAGATAAAACAATATTTTTATTTATTTGCCTTAAATGGGGGCGGGGTTTTATTCCATTTGTAAGTATGTTTAAATACTTTTAAACGTTTTAAAACGGATAATTTAATTGTATTAAATACGGGTACGGGGTACGGGTAACGGGTCAACCGTTGCACGGTCAAACGTAACGAGCAACAGCAACAGCACCCACGACAGTAACCCCCAACACCCACGACACCACCCACCAAAACGGCAAAAAATCCACCAAGACCAACAAAATTAACACCCCCACCCAACAAAATAAAATCATTTTACTATACACACACACACCTATATCATAGTATATAGCCCCCAAATTATATGTGTTTCGTAACTTTTTAAGCCAAATATGACGACTCTTGTCATAAATATGACGACTTTATGACGACCTATTACTTTAGATAAAGTACTCTAACTTATTGATAATCAATTATATATTAATTAACTATGACGACTATGACGACTTTTACTATAAATAATTAAAAAAAATAAAATAATATAAAAGAGTAAAACATATATTTTAAATTTCAAACAAAAACTAGTCATTCTCGTCATATTGTTTTTTTATTGGAGTTTATTTGTGTGGCTTAAAATATTTTATATATTTGGATAAAATTTAATCAAATGTCATACACTCCAAAAGATCTCGTTTTACACGAGGAGGCCAGAACTAAACTAAAGTCTGGCATTAGAAAAATCAGCGAAGCAGTTAAGAGCACATTAGGTCCAGGCGGTAATACTGTTGTTATAGAATCTCCGGCACATACACACGGAATAACGGTTACTAAAGATGGCGTTACGGTTGCCAAGGCTGTACAATTACTTGACCCAGTGGAGAACCTTGCGGTTCAGATGATGAGGGAGTCTTCTCAGAACACTGCGAATATAGCGGGTGATGGAACGACTACAGCCATTGTTTTGGCGGAGTCAATAGTCAAGGAAGGTCTTAAGCACTTGGCTGAAAATAACATTAGTTCCAATAAATACATTAAGTCTATTAACGAGTATACGGACAGGGTGATTAAAAACTTGGAGTCGGTGTCAAAGAAACTATCTAAGAAAGGTTTGTTGGATGTTGCGACTATATCAGCGAACAACGACAAAGATCTTGGTAAAATAATTGCAGATACTTATTTAGAGGTAGGTACTGATGGCGTGGTCACGGTAGAGAATTCTCAGAATGACCAAACGTTTAGTGAGGTTCATAAAGGTATTCAACTTAAGAGAGGGTGGGGTGCCAACTCTTTTGTGAATAACCAGAAGAAAGACGAGTGCGTGCTTGACGATTGCTACGTACTGTTATCGGATCACGTCATTAGTAACGTACTTCAGATTGAGAATGTGTTGAAGCCCATTATTAATGGTGGACATAAGCTACTGATCATTGCTTCGTGCAGTGCCAATGTGATGAATACATTGTCGGCGAATGTGGTGAGAAACGGGTTGAAGCTTTGTCAGATTGAGCCTCCTCAGTTTGGTTACAAGAGACACGAGTTGATGAACGATATAGCGGTAGCGACAGGTGGGAAGTATTTTGCTGAAGAGACTGGTGATGACCTCAACCTAATTAGAATGGAAGATTTAGGTAGGATAGACAAGGTGATAGCAAGCAGAGACGAAACTATTATGATAGGTGGCCACGGAGATGAGGCTGTCATTAAAGAAAGAGTAAAAGAGTTAAAGGTTCAGAAGGACAATACGAAATCTAAGCCAGAGGTGGTGTTTATGAGTGAGCGAATAGCTTGCTTGAATGGTGCTATTGGCGTAATATACGTTGGCGGTAATTCAGACATCGAGCAGAAAGAGAAGTACGACAGGGTAGATGATGCAGTGTGTGCAGTTCGATCAGCACTAGACGAAGGTATACTTCCTGGGGGAGGCGTGACATTATGGAGAGAAGGTCATAAGTTACTAGATGGAGAGGATCAGTTGGCTGCAGAGAATTTATCTGAGTCGATGAAAGCTCCCTTCAGAACAATTATGATGAATGCTGGGTTGTCTGACGGGGACATTAAAGAAATAGAAGGATTGGTAAGCAATTCAGATTCCAAGATGGGTTACGATGTTAAGGACGGTATGTTTGGAGATATGTACAAGATGGGGATATTAGATCCATTGAAGGTAACGAAGAACGCACTTAAGAACGCAGTATCGGTAGCAACAACAATATTAAGTACTAACGCCATCATTACAATGGCACGAGAAATAAAATAAAATGGAAACACTAAAAGATTTAGCAGAAAAACATTACTCTAATATTCATTATTCGTTTGATGTATATTACTATCCAGGTTATGATGATATGTATGTAGGTAATTTAACAAACATCCTTCAAATAAATGGTTATAGTTTTAAATTGAACGCACCAACAATAGAAGAGTTGGTTAAAAAAGCAGATCAAGCTTTAGAAATATTCAAAACAGCAACAGTAGACGATAGTAGTATGGAACAAATGTTAGCAGAATTTAATTATAATAACAATAAAAACTAAAAAAATGAGATCACTAGAAGATTGCTATGAAGAAGTAGAAACAGAATTACTAAACGGGCACACTAAAAATCCTGATTTAATGAATCTAGCTATACAACTACAACGAAATGATGTGCTAGCAGATATCGAAGAAAGGTTAGAAATATTAACCTTAAAAATAAGTGATACCAACGAAAAGCTTGATAATATAGCTTTTAATTTATCTGAGATATCAAAGGATATAGTATGAGGACACCGCACAGTTTAGAGATAGTTAAATACGATTACAATGGTAAAGACATTGTAATTAGTATGATAAAAGTATTAGACGAAAAAGGTGAGTATATAAAATTTGCTAAACTAGACAAAATTACACCATACTTATCTAAATACCCAATAAAATTCAAATGAGAAAACTAGCAATAATAGGTGGCTTAAGTTTGATGTCAACGGGGACGGCTAGTATGTTGTGGCATAAACAAAAACTTGATTTTAATCCAAATACAATTGCTTTAGCTACAGGAGGTTTTTTTGTGGTAGTAGGAATAACATATAGAATACAATGAAAGAAAACAAACTGCTAATGATGCAGAACCAAATAAAATCGATAAATGCTGCAATGCAGCATTTAATAACCTTATCTCTTGCGACTGAAAAAACGTTAAAGGCTATGCCTGGTTACGAAGAAGCGGTAGAAAAAATGAAAGAAGATGAAGCCGATAAATAAGTACATTGTCATTACTCCAGTTACGGAGGAGTTAAAAACAGAGTCTGGGTTATTATTGTCTCAAACTGATGCGTTTGCGTTCAGGTACAAGAAGGCTACGGTAGTAAAGCCAGGGACTGAGGTGAATACTATTAAGGAAGGTGATGTTGTGTATTATGACAAAGCTCAAGCACACGAGGTGATCATTAATGATCAGTCGTATGTGGTTATTCAAGAGCGGGACGTTGTTGTTGTTTTATAGACTTGTTTAGTTTTAGTATTGCATTTCGATAAACTTTATCCATATACCTTACGTCATCTTTAAATATAGGATTGATTTCAGCTGATTCAGCTATTTCTTCACCGTTTAGTTTTTTATATATGTTGTTAATTGCTCTTTTACCTTTGAAGGTTACTTCATATAGTCTAGCTTCTTTACCTTGTTTTTCTCTCCATATGTGAATGTATCCACGTTCTATTAAGCTTTTAAAACGAGTGGGGTCCCAAGACATAATCTGCCCATACTTATGGAAGTGTGTTTTAGTAAACAACCTTTCTGAGTAAAGGAAGAACATTATATCTAAGTCAGCTACGGTGAATCCGTATTGCTTCTTTGCCCAATAACGAATGATTCTCCAATACTTGAGGTAGTCGTGAGATGGCTGTATTCTGTCGTGAGGTTTCCTTACAATCTTTTTCATATCTTTGCTAAATATAATGAAAGATCGGATATTATTAGTGTTATTGGTAGGATTTATATTCGGTTTTATTTATGTAATCGAAGAAATAATTAATTATGGCAAGAAAAAAAGGAAACAAAATTTGCCCGGCAGGAATAGCTTGGGCTAAGAAAAAGTTTGACAAGTATCCGTCTGCTTATGCCAATATGGCGGCTAGTAAATATTGTAAAGACCCTAAATACGGAAAATGAGTAAGTTGAGTCCAAAACAAAGAAAGATTGCTAGGTTAGCAATGCCCTTTGATAAAATAACGGGAGCTGATTTTAAATTATTAAAAAAGAAAAAAAATGCCAACAGTAAAATTAAAAGGTAAGAAAAGAGTATTTCCATACAATGCTGTGGGAAAAGCTCAAGCAGATTCATTTGCTAAAATGAGTAAGGGTAAAATTAGCTACAATCCTACTTACGGAATGGAGAAAAAAACCAAGTCTGGATATTAATGGGTGAGCTAAAAAAATGGCGTGATCAGAAGTGGGTTCGTATTGGTACTGATGGTTCTATAAAAGGAGCTTGTGGCACTAGTAAAAACAAGAAGAATCCAGACAGATGCTTGCCTTTAGCTAAAGCAAAGAGATTAAGCAAGAAACAAAGAGCAGCTACTGCTAGAAAGAAGAAAGCTTCTGGAGGCAAGAAGCAGTTTGTTCCAAACACTAAAGCGGTAAAAAATGGCTGATAAAAGTAAAATGAAGTGTAACGCAGTTCGTCCTAGTGACAGAGCTGGTAAAAAGAAAATGGTCAAAGGTTGTGAGGGTGGTAAAGAGAAATTGATTCACTTTGGTGCAAAAGGATATGGTCATAACTATAGTGCTGCGGCACGAAAATCTTTCCGAGCCAGACATAAATGTAGTACAGCCAAGTCGAAGTTGACAGCTCGGTATTGGGCCTGCAAGAATTTATGGGCTGGCAAGGGAGGTTCTACAAAAAGTTCACCAAAAAGTCGAAGAGGAAAATATTAGTTATATTTGTAAAAAATACAAACTATGACCTCTATACCAGCAGGAACCCAGTTTCAGGGAGTTATTCCGAGTAACGGATATAAAAATAAAAAATCAGCTTTACTAAATTCATTATCACCACTATATACTATAGAGGATATTGCTGCTGCATCAGGTGGGGGTGCGTTAACTGTTGAAACTTTAACATTACAAGGAACAGATGCAACAACAACATCTCAGGCAATATATGGGATCAATGTTATAGATACAGCTACAACTTCTGCTTTAGCGACTAGACTGCCTGCACCAACAACAGGAAAGCAAACTACTTTTGTAAACAATTCATCAATGTCTATTTTAGTTTTCCCTTCTGTTACGGGAGGAGAGATAAATGGTGTTGTAGATGGGTATGCATCTATTCCTAACGATGGACATCCTTATGTTTTTAGTTGCGTAGAGAATCCATTACCTGGAGCTTGGGTTTGGAGTCCACCTGCAACAGGACAAATTCAATTACCAACAATATCAGTTGCTCATACTAATGGAGCACTAACTGCAGCTTATGGAGTTGGAACTACTGGAGCACAATTGATAAACCCAACTGGAGCAAATTGGTATGACAATATATCTGTATCAGGTTTCCCTACTGTAACGTTTAATGTTATATCTGGATCAGCTCCTGGTCAAGACTATTGGACATCTATCCCTAATTTAACTCCATCAAGAACAATAGTTAATACCAAAGTGTATTCCAACTTTTTAAGATCAGACACTACTATACCTGGTTTTGAGCCTATTATTTACAGATATGTAGCCTTCGCTCCAAATCAAACATCGTATAATAACTACACAGCATCCAATGTTTACTTGGCAGGATCTTCAAGTATACCATCTCCTTATAGTCCAGGATTAGAAGTTGCTCAAGGCCCTTTAAGTACACCTGCAGAGGTTGGAGATTTAGGTACAGTATATAATATTCAACCCGCTAATACGGTACAGGTTTCTCCAAGTGACACTGATTTAATTGGTGAAGGTCCTAATGGTTTGTACTATCATACTTTTGTAATTAGTATACCTCAGTTTTGCGCTACCAAGACTTACAAGTTTGACATATTTTTAGAGCACACTTAAAATATTAGTATATTTGTAAAAAAAAGAATTATGGACGGTTTAGAAATGAAATATGGTCGTGAGATCAATATGAGACCA
>Ga0208791_1000292_pt1 | contig 25282 bp, 31 predicted proteins | sample 11_taG_FD_184084 | JGI IMG/M metagenome (GOLD analysis project Ga0208791, IMG submission 184084) | Marine viral communities from the Subarctic Pacific Ocean - 11_ETSP_OMZ_AT15265 metaG (SPAdes) (version 2) | ecosystem: Environmental > Aquatic > Marine > Oceanic | place: Pacific Ocean | collected...
TTTTATGTATACAAACTGTACACCACTGAATACATCGGTGTATGTACTGAAGAGTGAGATTAAATAGGTTTAGTTAAGAAAGAAAAGAGAGACTTTCGGGTAAAATAGTTTTCAGTGAGTAAAACCTTTTTTAGTAAATAGTGAAAAAAACTTCCGGAGAAATTTTGGATAACTTTTTAATATATAGATTATATAATTTTAATCTGAAGGGATTTAACATGAGAATATCTGAGAGAAAATTAAGAGAAGTAATAAAGAGTGTGATTAGTGAAACTGCGGATTTTCATTTGATGCCGAAGCCTGAAGACAGTTTTAGTTTAGTGCCGAAGATGGTACCGAAGAGAGATGCTGGAATGGATGTTTTCATGCAAAGAGCGCAAGCATGTCTTGGTATGGATAAGAGTAGTTTATTTGACATGTGTGCACAAATATGTGCAAGTAATAAAGATATGGAAAGACATTGTGTTGAATTGTGTAATTGTGTAGCTGCGGGGGAAATGGAAATGGATAGATGTTGTGATTGTTTAGAGAAGATTTGTAGTTGTCCGCAATGTGAGCAAATTTGTCTTTCATGTTGTGGATGTTAGTTTAAAATTTTTCGGGAGAGCTTTTGGATAGCTTTTTGATTTCCCTGTTTAGCGTGTGTGGTATTTTTTATTTAGATTTGATAAAACATATATAGAATAGAAATGAATTAAACAGAGGGAATCTTATGTTATTAGAGCGGTATATATTTGAAGTTTTGAAAATGAATCCTGATGCGAGTAGTATTTCGAGTTTAGTAAAAAATTTAAATAATAATCGAGACGAGTTAGTTGAGATAGTTGAAAAGGGAGGGTCTAAAGGATTTCTTTTTGATTTTGATGGGAGTGTTTTAGATGTGCCTCTTTATAATTTTGTTTTGAATTGTAATGCTAGGTTAGAAAAGTTAGGTGAGGGTTCGTTTCGTAATGCTTATACGGTGTCTAATGAGGAGTGGGTGTTGAAAATAGCAAAGAACAAGTTGGGTGTGGATTCAAATAAAGAAGAGATAGAGATTAGTGGGGGAACGCATGGTTTATCTGCTAGAGACATTTTTATTAAAGTGTATGATTATGATAGAGTTGGTGACGAGCCTTTTTGGTTGATATGTCAAAAGGTTGTGCCTTTATATGAGATTAATGATTTGGATGTTTTAAAGAAAGCTTTTCCTACGTTTTGGAATATAATGCATGAAGAAGACGCGAATAGAAAGTCTGCTGATGCTTTTAGGTATATGTTGGATGGGGTATTTTCAAGTTTTGGATCTGTTTTGGGAAGTTCTTCTGGTGGTGATGTAAAAAGAGTGTTTTATGAAGCTGTAAAGTTGAATGTGAGTAGTTGTGTTGATTTTGATGATGTTGTATTTTATGAAGATTTTAAGAGGTTGAGTAGTGCGTATGCTTATATAAGGTCGAACGATATGCATGAGGGTAATTTTGGATTGACAAGTTTGAAGAATCCGAGTCCTGAGTCGATTGTGATTTTGGATTTTAGTACAGATTTCCATATTTGATGAGTTTTGCTCGGGAGGGGCGTCTCTTGTGTCTTCGACGGTGTTCTGTTTGATTTGTATAAATTGTTTTATTTTCTTTTGATAAAACATATATAGAATATAAATGAATTAAACAGAAAGAGTGTTAGATATATGAGAATAGCTGAAAGTAGATTGAGAGAAGTAATTCGACAAGTAATTAGAGAAAGTTTTGATGTAAGTGTTGATCGTTTACCTGAAGATATTGACGATGATTTATTGAAAGAACTTATTTATGGCATGTCCGCTATATTTCAATCAATAGATGATGAAGACATAAAAGATGAGATTAAACATAGAGCAAATAGTACAGGATATTTGAGTCATCTAAAGTCTGAGTCTGGTGGTGTACCAATAGAATCTTATATTGACAAAATTAATATGTGTCTAGGTAATAATTTTGTTGATCAAGTGGGGAGTAGTTATACAATTAATAAAGAAGCTTTTAAAGTTTTAGGTTTTTCTAATAATGATATTACTAGGCTATGTGAATATAATTCTGATTCGAATACAGATGATTCGTATGATTATCATACTGGAGTTGATGTATTTGTCAACAAGTATGATAAGATTGAATTTACGCTAGAACATTAATTTAAATAATTTTAAGTCGAGCTAGTCGCCTCTCTATTATTATTCGACATTGTGCTGTTTAATTTTTTATTTTTCTTTTGATAAAACATATATAAGATAGAAATGAATTAAACAGAAAGCTTTTTAGAATTATGAAATTTAAAAGAAAAGATACACAATTGCTTGTTGAAGGTTGGCGACGATTATTAAGAGAGGGAACGGGTAGTAACAAGTTATATTTTTTAATTGGTCCACCGGGAATAGGAAAGAGTTATTGGGTAAAGGAAAATTTAGAAAGCCCTTATTTAATAAACTTAGATGCTGTGACTGAAGCTATTGCAAGTAAATACGGTTTAACATATGATGACATGTTTTCATCACCTAGTCAAGAAGATTTAGATCGTGCAGATGTTAATCCTGATTATGAGCATAAAAAATTTGGTAAAGTAATTGATCAACAAATATCTTGGAAAAAGTGGGTACCTAGGACTTGGGAAAAAGTAAACAATGCTGAAATTGAAGTTTTAGATGTACACGATAAGAATATACTAAATGCTAAAAACTCTGGAAAAGATGTTGTTATTGATATGACTAATATGAATCAAGCAGGACGTTCTAGAATTAAAGATCAATTAAATTTAACTGAGCATGAAACTGTTGGTGTTGTTTTTCATTGGGAAGAAGATGGAGTTTCTTATTTAGATGATTTAAAGAAAATTGCTAAAAAAAGAAGCGAAGAATATAAGCTTTCAGGAAAAAGTAAAACCATACCTGATTCTGCGTATGATAGAATGACTTCAAACTATCAAGGTCCTTTAGCAGAAGAATTTGATGAAATTATTAATGTACCTATTAGTAAAAATGCAATTGGCTATTTTCAAAATCAAAGTTAAATATAAATTATATTTTTTGTTAAATAAAAGTATCTATAGGATAAAAATACATGTTACTAGAAATTTATATAAAAGAGTTTTTAAATGAAAATAGCTGAAAGTGATTTGAGAAAAGCAATCCGAGACGTTTTAAAAGAGAGTGGTCTTGCAGCAATTTCAGGTGGAGGTGGAATGAGACCTTCTACGTTTATGCCTAATGCTGACGATCGTAGATTTGCAACAAGTTCTCCTTCTAAGAGCTCTATGCAGAGTGGTGATGTTTCTCAAACTGACGGTGTGAAGTTGATGAGTGCAAGTACAGGATTCTTTCAGACTTTAGTGGATGCGATTCGATTTGGATTTGTGACCCGTGAAGAAGTTAATCGTATATGCACAAGCTTAGAGAGTGGTTGTGAGGATAATTTTAAGTCTTTAACTGTGAGTCATCCTTGTTTGAAGTGGTGGAAAAATGATGTTTCCAAAATTTCAGAGAGGATTCCTAATGACTCTGATTTCAAAAGAGAGTTTTGTGAAAGTGTAATAAGTAATTGTGAAATGGTAAGAAGCAATTATAATCGTGCTCAAGGTAACATTAAACAAGTAATGATGAGATAAATTACTCTGCTCTTTCATTAAGTTTATCTATAGTTTTCATAATATTTTGTATTTCTGAGTCGTTAAACGTGTCTCTATTGATAGCTTCTTGAATTGTTCTAATAAGAATATTAATGCATGTAAGTTCTGTATGTGTTATTTCATATTTCATGTTTTAAAGTATAGAATCAAATAATAGAAGTACAAAGTCATATATAATGTTATATACTTTTAAAAGGATTTTAAAATGAAAAGAAACGAATTTAAATTATTAATTGAAAACTGGCGTAACGGCGTTGTTTTGCAAGAAATGCATGACGAAGAAGGGCCTGAAGATATTTCTGCACCTTTTCCAGGTTCAGAAGATATGAGTATGATGGATGATGACTTGATGGGTGATGAAGTTATGCCTTCAGCAATGAGTGGTGGTGATGAACGTCAACAATTACTACAAAGATTTTGTGAAATGATGGGCATTGAGTGTGAAGAATCAAAAATTGAAGAATTTCTTATAGGACAAGCAGCTAGAGCTGGGCATTCTCCTGAAGGTCATAGTTTTGACGACATGCATGACGAAGAAATGCACTAATAATATAATTTTTTATTAATTTTTCTATAATATCAATAAAAAGGTTTTATAGAAAAATGTCAAGAATTAAAAAGCAAAGATATTCACATGAATATATGATGAGTCTATATAATGAAGAAGAAAGACTCATCAGATATTTTTGTGACGAAAATGATATTAATATTATTAACATTCAACATACGGGTTCTCTAAGGAGAGGTAATAAATCTGTAGGTGATATTGATTTTGTTATTGAGACAGACAATAATAGCTTGTTAAAAGAAATGTTAAAACATATTTTAAATTACGAAAAAACTCTTCATACAGATTTCTTTTACAAAAAGTCTGCAGGTGATATTGATTATGACGTTTTTATTGCAGATGATGGATATTTTTGGCAAATGGCATTTTTTTTAACTGGCTGTGAAGATTGGAATAAAAAAATCAGAAGTTATTTGTTAAAACAGCAAAATGTAAAGTTTATTTACACACCTTTTAAAATATTAGAGGTTGTTAATGATAAACCAGAAAGATTAAAAATTTATAGCGAAAAAGATATATTTAATCTTATAGAATTAGAATATGTATCTCCAGAAAATAGATTACCATGTAATGTAAAGTTTAAAAAGGAAAAAGATGAAAAGTCTAAAAGAAGTTTATAATTTTAGTAGTAAAAGAATATTAAATGAAGAGATTGATTATGGTGCAAAGAAAGCAACTGTATATCACTTGTGTGGAGAAAAAGTAGGAATACCTGATCCTCTAGGCGTAGCACAAAGTGTTCACGGGAGAAAAAGTACTCCAGGAGACAATAGAGCAACATATAGTTTTTTGTCAAATCAAACGGCTGATTATGATTTAAGTGGTCCTCCTGAAGATACAGTATCTCCTGAAATTAGAAAGGATAAACGTAGAAGAGCTGATGCGATAAAAAGAAATATTACAAGAGGTGCTTTTAAAAAACATTATACAGATATAAACTCTTTGCAAGGTAAAGCTCATTACTTAGCAAATAGCGTAAAAACAGACCCGTATTCAACAGGCTCAAACTTTATGGCTGGAGGAGGTAAAATGTATGGGAAAGGCTTGTATACATGCTATGAGTTTAATCCTAAAATTGCGAGAACTTATGGCGATGTAATATTAAGATTTGAAGTTGATTTGACAAATTACATGATTTTTACAGAAGATATTGCAAAAAAAATTCATGGAGAAAATTATCGACTAGAAGATCAACTAAAAGAAATTTTGAATAGAAGAGGTTTCGACTTTGAAAGACTATCGTCTGACAATGGTTTTGATAAGTTTATTAATTTTTTAAAAGGAAAAACAGAAGAATTTCCTTTTAAAGGTTCTACAATTGATACCAGAACAGCACCTCTTTGTTTAGAAGCCTTACAGTACTGTAGTTATTATACAGAAGAAAAAATTCTTTTAAGAAAGCTTATAGAAGGTGTTTTATTTCAAGGTTCAGGTGACGGACCTGTTTGCATAATTTACTATCCTGAAACTGCATCTAACTATATTTTGACAGGTGCAGGATATTTTCACCCAGACACAAAAGATCCTGTTATTCATGATGACATAGAGGAACTTGCAGGTCGCAAAAGTAGTACACAATTAAAAGATTACATTGAAATTGAAAAAGAAGAACTTTCAGGAAGTGATAGACAAGAAATAGTACAAGATCAATTAGATCAAAATAAAAAAGATATAGATGTTTATCTTAGACGTGAATCTGAAGTAAAAGAAGAGAGTCATATGGAAGAGATAGGTGGCTTATTAAGAGATCTGCTTACTTTAGAAAGCAATCTAAGTGCAATAAGTCAAAAAGTTATTGAAAAAAGATCACAATTTTCAAACGGCAAAGTTCTAGATTCAGCTGCAAGAGCAATTGCAAGTATTATTTTTGAAGTAAAAATGTTGCCTAGTGAAATAATAGCGCCAGTAATTCCAGCAATAGAAGTTATAAGTGGTAAAAAAATAAATATTTTATCTAGTGAAGAGTTTGTTGGATATTTAAAAAATCTTAAAAACATAAAAATAAGTAGAAAAAGAAAATTTAACAGCTTTGAAGAACTTAGTGATGCATATTCGCAGCCTAACCCAAATTCAAAAATCGATCCAAACTTTCCTTTGTTAGCTGATGAAAATATTGATCAAACGTCACTGGATTTAGTTTGGGATGCTACTTTATACATAAAAACATTTAAAGTATTTTCTCCTAGCAATAGAGCTTCAATGAAAATAAAAACGTTATTAGAAGGTTTAGACTCTGGATATTTTGGACCTGAATTTTTGCAATTACTTAATATAAAAACTGAAACACCTTTGATCGGAGGAGGCTATCAGTTTTTTGAAGAAGGAAAAGAATCTTCACAGAGCATAGGAATAACACATGAACATTTAAATGTAATAGAAGAAGAATTACCTACAATTAAAAGTTTGATTTCTAATATTCGTAATATTCTAAAACGTAGTCAAACTACTTTGGCAGAATTTAATGAAGTCTGTAGTGATTGTGATTTATACGTAAAAGAAATTTTTAAAAATTATACATCGCTTTACGATGAAGCTGTTCCAGAAAACTTTGGATTAGCATCTTTTGCCAGTACTTTTGCTTGGCCTTCATGCAACATAGATGTATCAATGACTTTTCTTTATGCTTTTGTAGAATCTGGTAACGCTAGAAAATATACTAGTATATTTGACGCAGGTAATAAAGTTTTAGTTAATAATATAAACCCAAAAGAAATATTATTAATACTTGGTCTTGATCAAATTGTTGATCCATATATGCTTGATTATATCGGCTTAGAAGGTGGTTATTCAGATAATTTATATGAGTTTAATATGACAAACAAAAATAGTGTTATTGACAATATGATAGAGAGTATAAAGTCAGTATTAATTGATGAAATTATTGAAAATATTGTTGCATGTTCAGAAATGGGAACTGATGTGTTCCTTGAATCTTTCAAAGGAGGAAAGAAACTAGCTGATATGAAAATTTAAGAGAAGAAAACACTTTTTAAAGAATATTTTTTATTTTCATATCGCTTGTCAGGTGGGTTTATTATAGTGGTGTTAAAGTCAAAATCTGCAGATATAGGTTCAGATACTGCTTGATGAACTTTAGATGATCTTCCAGGTAAGTCTGTTGCATATTTAGTTTTACCTCTGTTATAGTTGTTTACTAATTCATCAGCTGCACTTTGTAAAAATATATTAGCCATATCGATGTTTTTATCTTCTATTGCTTTTCCTGCTAATGACATGTTTTCGTCAAACAGTTTAAATTTATTCACAAAATTAGGACCCATGTTATATGCTAAATCTATAACTGCTGCCTGTATTCTTTGAGGAAATAAATGTAAATATCTAGCCGTATTATACAGTTTTTTCTTAGTTTCAGAATACTTTTTATTAAAAATAAATTTTGCAGTTTCTTTGCTTATTGAAGAGCCGGTATCTAATTTCTGCAATTTAGATGGTACAGAATAAAGTTTATAAAGATCTTTTTTCCATGTAGGCTTTATACTACTAGGATTACTTTTAGAACCAAAATAGACACCTGTTCCATGGCCAATACTGACGTTATTAACGTCAATATAAGGAATCCCACTAAATCCTTCATGACTAATTATACTTAACATAGTGTCGTCATCAAAGCTAGGTGAAGATTCAAATTCCTTTATTATTTGATCTGCAAGGACGTTGCTGTCATCTGGTGACTGCTCAGATATGTCTTTGATTACTTGTTCTATATTATGATCTGAAATTTCTGAATCTTTTGTAACACTCTTTTTATCATGAAACAAAGCAGTTGCAGCCATTCCTACTGTTATTGCAAATGTACCTGCTAGAGCGATATTCTTAAGGATTTTAACTAGTTTACCACCTTTTGGTTCATTTAGTCCTAAAACTTCTTTTTTTGAAAGTATTTTATGTTGGTTAGGTAAAACTTCTGATTCGTCTGTATCATCAATATTAACACTGTGTGGACTTTGTTCTTCTGGCGAAAGTGCAGTATGTATTCCTGCATCGTTATGTTCTTTTAATAAGTTTTTCTTAAGACTTGGGTTTTCATTTAAAAGATTCTCTATCATTAAATTCATTAATAAACTATTAGACATTTTTATACATTCGCTTTCAGTTTTTATAATTAAATATGTATTAACTTTAGAATGGTATTATATGAAAAGAGATTATTTATATTTTATACAGTCAGATTTAACAGGAATGATAAAGGTAGGTAGATCTAAAAACCCACAAAAAAGATTAAAACAGCTTCAAACTGGTAATCCTAATAGGTTGAAATTAATAGCTTCATTTAGAGAAAAAGGCAGCGAAGAAAAATATTTACATGAAGTTTTGAATAGTTATAAGCAAAAAGGTGAATGGTTTTCTTATCAATGTGTAGGAAGCATTCCTGACGACTATTATGATCAACTCCCGTTTGGAGTATTTGACGATTGGTGGAAAAATGAATAGAAAAGATTACAAAGAAATTTGTCTTGAGTGAAACAATGTTTTATTTGAGGCATGAAAAAATTGATCCATACGATGAAGAAATGTTTCCTCCTCAAGAGTATGAAGCTTATGAAAAGCTATCAAAGCCTAATACATTATTTATAGATCCAATAACAGATAAATCAAAAATAGAAAAATTAAATAGCAAAAATGTAAACGGCGTAAATTCTAAAATTTTTAAAATAATTCAGGATTTAGAAAGTATAGTACAACATAAAAGAGATTTGTATGGAGAACCTAATCTAACAGGTAAGATCTATATTTATGAAGATGATGACCCAATGCAACCTTATGGTTTTGTTAAATATCATTTTGTAGATATAGAAGAAGCAGGGGGGTCAGATGATATTAGAGTGTGGGGAATGGTTGAATTTGAAAAAACATATGAAGATGATGAAAAATTACCTGATCATGGTTATCATCAGCATATGATGTCAAGAGACACAAAAAGAGGTTTTGGTCCTTTACTTTTTGAATTGTTTTTAGAATATGTTTCAAGAAGAGGAAGTGCAGCTGTTTGTGACAGAAACTCTATAACTCCAGAAGCACAAAAACGTTTCATGGTATATTCAGTTAGAAGTGATGTTGAAAAAATACAGCTTGATATTTCTGATGAAGAGTCAGAGAGACTTGGTTACTCTCAATTATATCCTGACATGGAATTTGGAGAAAAAGGTAGAACAAAACAAGGAATTGCTATAAGGCATAAAGAAAAAGATTGGCATCAAAGCATATTTTCAAAAGCGTTAAGAAAAAAAGATTTAAAAACGTTCGAATATATTGCAAATCATTCTGACTATTTAGAGATAATAATAGATGTTTCAAGTATTAAAAATTAGAAATTATATTTTAATGAACTATTTGACTTCAACTCATTCTCAATAACACCTTGAGGCGTATCAGAATCATATTTATAAGAAAGAGTGAAATTAAAAGAAAGAACTTTTGTTATTTTTATTTCATTAGTTATTTCAGATAATACTCTAAAGTCTGATGGTTTTATTATTCTAGGTTGAAGATATACAACTACAAAAGTATTAAATCTTTTTGTTTTATGTAATAAACTTAAATAGTTTGTAGACCTAATAACAACATTGTGATCTAAACTCTTTATTTTTTCATGATCTGCCATCATGCCTAAACCAAATGCGAATCTAAATTTTTTAGAGTTATCAGATTCTATTCTTCCACCACAGCCAAATAGTTGTCTAATTTGCAAAAGCTCAAAGTCATCTTTTTGTATCTGATAGAAAGTTTCACCAGAAAGTGGTGATTTCTTGTCAATAGGATAAACATTTAATCTTAAATGAGTAAAAACTTCATTTTTAAAGTTTTTTCCATCTTGCTGGCCAAGTCCATATTTCCCTAAAAAAAATATTTTTTCTCTGTATTTTCTAATGTGATAGTCTAGTCTAATTGAAGCATTAGCTTCTAGAATGTCAATATTTGACTTTTGAAAGTTTAATCCACCCTGAATAAAGCCAGAAAGTGTATCTTTTTTTTCGTTTCTCATTGACTCTATATTGACTTGTGCAAAACACAAGTTAGAAATTAATATGATTAAACATAATGTTATAAATTTAAAAAACTGCATTAAGTATCCTTTATATATCATCATCTCTGTTTACTTTTGGAAGCCAGTCTTCGACTTCTTTGTGTAGTGTAACCTGATTCGGTGTTTTTGTTATAATTGGATTCTCATTTTGAAACATTGATAGTTTATCAATAACTGCTGTTTGTAATTCAAAAATTTGTTCTCTTAGTAATTGCATTTGAATTTGAGCATCTCTAAGTCTTGCAATCAATGCAGTTCTATCAGCATTAGCTGAAGATAATTTATCTTTTAATTCTTCGACTTCTGACGGATCACGTCCACTTGCAATTGCAAGCATTGAAGATACTGCACCTGTAATCATTCCAATTAATCCTACTAAAACATCTCTATTTTCATCAACTATTTTGACGAAAGATAAAAATATTATCAGTGAAACAACAAGAAGCATAAAAAAAACAGAAAACCACCACCCTCTTTTTGCTTTTTCACCTTGTGTAAACTGTTTATTTGTTTTTCTATTTGTCATTTATATTTTCCTTTTTACTTATATAACTTTATCAGCTTCTCTACAATACTCTCTATTTTTTCAAAAAAACTTAAAATGTTGTCACCCCACCATAAATAATCTTGCAAGTTATTGTTTACTCTGACTTCTTTATTAAATATTGAAGGCCACAAAAAATACAAGAAAGTGAAGAATATAATCATTAAACCTCTCGAGTTAAACCAAACTACCCACTCATATACTTTTCTATCTCTAGCTCGACTTCTAATTTTTTTTGCGCCACCAATTCTCTTAACTTTTTCACCGCTAGGTGGAGGTTGTAAAACTTCAATTGTATTTCCAATAGCATATATTTCTTGAGGATTTTTGACACCTTTAAATTGATATAATCCTACAAGCACTGTTCTAGTCAATTTAGATATATATGTTTGAGCATTTAGCATAGACTTAAATTTAAGATGAGCTGATTTTGTTAAAAGAACTTGTTTTTCTTGGCAAATCGACATACATCTAGCAGCTGTAGCTTTTCCTATTCCTTCAAGCTCTACTCTTTTTGCACCTGCTGAAGTGTATTTATCTGCTTGATGTACTTCAATAATATCAGTCCAATGAATACCAACTCTGCTATTAAAAGGAGTTTTTTTAGGAATTATTTCTTGATATTTTAATGCAAATTGAATAGCATCACCTAGATTATAAAAAGAAAGCATAAAACCATCAGATCGATCTATTTCTCTGCCACTATGTTTATAGACAAGAGATCTAGCTAATCTATCATGTGCTTGAAACCATGCAGCTGCACTTTTTGCTCCATTTTTCTGGACAAATTTAGTAGAATTTATTATATCAATAAAAACAATTGCAAGTGTGACCTTGTGCATATTCTCAGGTAGCTCGTTGTTTACTGTTTTAATTTTTGAAGTCGACATGATTTAACAAGCACATTCTTCTTTAAAGTTTAAACAGATTTCACAGATGCATTTTGGCCATTCACATTGATCAGCAGGAATATTACATTTGCAAACATAGGTATGACACTTACATTCTTTATTAACATCTTTATTACACAGAGAACATAAAGGATAATCAGGAACGGGAGTAGAGAAGTCTCTTAACTCGCTTAAACTGATAGAATGTAACTCTGGTGTTGGAATTTTCTTTTTATCAGACATATTAAAATCCTTTTATTGAGGTATAATAATAATTATATAAACAAACAAGAAAGAAGAGGTTATCTGTGCAAGATTTAAACAAGCTACCTTTAAAATCAAAAAAGTTTTTAGCATATCTAATTGCTGATTTTGGTTGGAAAATTTTAATTGGATACACGATTTGGAAAGAAGAGTCTAAAAGTGAAATAGGATATACTACTTTTCTAATTCTATTATCAATGATTGTAACAGCAGGATTTATTCAAATCGGCTATATTTTAGGTCAAGCTATGCTTGATAAATATGCTGCGTCTATTGTAGAAATATTTGACAAAGATGACTCTTCAAAATTAGAAAAAAAAGAATAGACTAAAATTCACTAACTAAATGTATCCAGCCCGGCAAGTAATTATAGCCGTCTGAAGTGAATACTGCAGCTTCAAAAGCATCTTTATTATATGTGGTTACACCACCTAAATCATTTGTGTTATTGTAACCACATTTAAAGCACTCGTCCCACTTTCCTGCTGGATCATTTACATAATACTTGTTATCTTTATAACCTCTAACTACTAAAACATGTCCATAATTTGTAAAGTATCCATGGACAATGACAGTATAACCATTCTGCAATGCATTAATAAGTTGTTCTGGCGAAGCATTTGTGTGAGTTTTTATTTTAGAATTATAAGAATAGCTACTATAAACAGAGTTTAATCCAGAAGGAGACTGTGCGTAATCTTTGCCCCAATCTTTATAAATAATGTCAGGATGAATAGTTTCTTCATAGTGACTCAATACCATTGCAATAGAAGTATTTTGACAAGTTGCATAACCATAAAATTGATTATAATATTGATTATAATAAGGTATACTCTTTACACTTGATTCTGTTTGTTGTGGATTTTCTTCTATAATGACTGTTTCATTTTCAAAAAGTTCACAAGATTTACTTGCATCTCCTTTTACTACACATGCACATGGTCCTTCAACACAAGACTTGGTTGGACTTTGAAATCTATTGTCTACTGAATATGTTGACCAAATGCAGTTTGTATTGCATGTAGAACCTGAGTGTATTGCGTTCTGATAAGACTTGTTTCTATAATCAGACGATGATTTATAAAATTCGTCAGATGTGCATGAAAACATAAGTAGCGTAGAGAGAAATAAAAACAATATATTCATATTTTATTATCCTTTTAAAATAGTTATAGATATTAACGAGGTGTAAATATGATAAAAGTAAATAAATTAAATAATATTCTTTACAAAGATTACGGTATTATTTTGAATGAATCTGAAATTTCTTATTTGAATTATTTAAATAGTATCAGTAATAAAAATGCTATAGGTATATTAAAAGAATTTTTTACAAAATGTACAACTAGACATTTATGTGTAGAAAATAATAAACAAGATTTGAATAGAATTAGAAAAAAACTTCTTTCAGAAGAAATAAGTAATAGAGATGTAGAAACAACTTCGATAGCAGGAAAAGATAACGGAAATGCTAATACTGTAAAATACCTTAACAACAAAGGTGTTGTCGAAATAGAAGAAGAAACAAACACTTTAAATGGTAATAATGGTTTAAATATTAAAAAAGGTAATAAGTCTATAAATAAAGAATTTGAAACAAAAGAAGAAGCTGATCGCTATAGACAAGAAATTGCTAACAATGCACTAGTAAATGATGGGCAGCTATCACACATTAAAAGGTTTGGTGGAACATATTGATTATATTTAATACGTGTAAATATTGTAAAATTAATTTATACTAATCTCACTTAAGCTTTAACTTATCTTTAATAATATACTTTTCTCGATATAATAAATCGTGGTAATTTTGTAAAAGAGTTTTTACAATCTTTTCAACCATCGAGTCGAAATCTTCATTTATATCATTAAGATTTTTATATTCTTTTTTAATAATTTTAATTAACTTGCTTTCAAGTTCTTGTTTTTCAAAAGATTTAATCTCTTTTCTAATCATAGAACGAACTTGAGAAAGTTCAGATTTGTTAAGTTTTTCATTTAATTTTTTCATAAAACACACGTGAGGCTAATTTGTCTAATAATAATTATGTATGGTCTAGTTCTTTTCCCTATAATAGTCCAAGAGACCAGCAAACAAACTCTATAAACAACGTATTAGAAGAGTTTAAAAAAGGAAAAAAATATGCAATTATTGACTGTGGTACTGGTGTTGGTAAGTCTGCAATAGGCTTAACAATCGCAGACCATATTAATAAAAATAGCACAAGTTATCCTGGTGTATATACAGACGGAGCATACTTTCTTACAACACAAAAAGTATTACAAGATCAGTATGAAAAAGACTTTTCTAAAAACGGACTAATATCTTTATACTCTTCTTCAAATTACACATGTAGTGTTGATAAAAAAGCAAGTTGTAAAGATATACAAACCGGTCTAAGAGCAAAGTCTTTACCTAAAAAGTATGACTGTTGTGGTTATAAATGTGTGTATAAAAATAAAAGAAAAGATTTTATGGAAAAAAGCCTTAGTATTACTAATTTTAGTTATTTTTTAACTGAAAAGAACTTCTCTGGCAAAATGCCAAATAAGAAAGTATTAGTAATAGATGAGGCTCATAACTTAGAAAACGAATTAACAAGATTTATTGAGATAAGCGTATCATCATATTTCTCTGATAAAATACTAAAATTAAAAATCCCTAAAGACTTAAATACACAATTTAAAGTTTTCAACTGGATAAAAAACATCTATTATAATGCTGTTAAGCAAAAAGTTGATTTTATTTCAGCACAATTAGAAAAATTTGGTATAACAAGTTCTAAGTTAGAAGAGTTTGAAAAGATTACAAGTAGATACGAAATGCTTAATGGACACAAGCAAAAGATTGAAAAATTTATACAATTATATGATAAAGATAATTGGGTTTTTGATACTGAAGCAACTAATGATAAACACTTTAAATTTACATTTAAACCTGTAGATGTGTCTTTTTATGCAAAACAATATCTATTAGATTACGCAGATTATATTATCTTCATGTCAGCAACAATTATTTCGCATGAAGGATTTAGTTTAACACTTGGATTGCCCGGTAAAAAGACTGTTTCTATCAAGGAACCTTCACCTTTCCCAGTTGAGAATAGACCTATTATATTTTCATCAGCGGGTAGTATGTCTTATAAAAATATAGATAAAACACTTCCAGTAATGACAAAAATGATTAAGGAAATATTGGTTAATCATAAACACGAAAAAGGTATTATTCACACACATTCTACTAAAATAGCTAAATATTTAAAATATAATTTAAAAAGCAAAAGACTGATTCTTGCATTTGGCGAAAATAGAGAGGAAATGTTAAAGAAACATATCAATTCAAAATCACCTACAGTTTTAATTTCTCCTTCTATGTCTGAAGGTGTAGATCTAAAAGGTAAACTTTCAGCATTCCAAATATTATGTAAAATGCCTTATCCTTTCCTAGGCGACAAAGTTGTTAAAAAGAAAATGAATCGTTGGCGATGGTGGTATACAACTCAAACAATTAGAACAATAATTCAATCAGTTGGGAGAAGTATTCGTTCAGAAAATGATAAGGCAGTAACATATATACTAGATGATGATTGGAGAATGATTAAGTCTAGAGCAAAAGATGACTTTCCTAAGGACTTTTTTGACAATTATCATGAATTTTAAAGGACTTTTTAAAACTATGAATATAGAAAAACCCGAATACTGCACAGGCTCAGGTATAATAATTTACTTAGATAATAGAGAAAGTATTTTTACTGACCTTGAAAGTGATATTTTATACTTATTTTTAGGTTGCAATGGAGAAATCAATAAAAAATACGAGAACATGTTGGATTTTCCAAAAGGCGCAATTGATAAAGGTGAATTTTCTCTAGACTGTGCGATAAGGGAAACTGAAGAAGAAATAGGTTTTACTGCAGATGACTATAATATCTTAGAAGATGAAAACAATGATACCTATAGACTTGAATGTGGAAGAGGACTTATAATGTATATTGCTGAAATTAAAAAAGATCATATAGGTCGAGCAAGATTAAAAAAGAATCCAAAGACAAATATTTTAGAGCATAGTAGCTATCATTGGAGTGCTTATCAAGAAAATATTGTTAATTTGCCAAATTATTTGCAAAATTCTTTAGACTGGGCTCATAATATTTTAACTAATAAATAATATTGATAAAATAGTAACTACATAGAGGTAGTTATGAACAATAATTTAATAGTGTTAGCATCAAAACTTAAAAAGTTTAATAATAGTTTTATCCAAAAAAAGCATAGAATAGTAACAGACAAAACTATTCATAATAGCTCTTTTTTGTTTTTTACTTTTTTCCTAAGAGAAAAAGCTTTCTTAGATTCTCCTTATAGAAATATTCTTATTAATTATTTTAAAAAAGCAGAACAGTATTACCCAGGAAGCAGCTACTTTGTTTCTGTTTTTTTTGCAGAACTTGTCTTTAGTGGTAAAATTAAAGAGCTTAAAAACATTAAAACAGATAAAAGCATAGAAACAGTTTTTAGATATTTGAAGAGTATTTCTAATACTAAAACTTTTGATTTTTTCAAAGATGTTTTAAACTTTTCTGGGGCTGATGCAACAATAACGTGTGTTTCATCCAAAAATTCTGAAATTATTGTTGAAAAGAAATGCAACCCAAGTTTTAGTATCAATATTGAAGAAAGTTTTATAAGCACTTATTTTTCAAATCAAAATCAAACTACTAAAAGCTTTATAGTTTCAATTGTTGATGGTTTTATTGAAAGAGATACAGAGATATTTTCTTTATTTGAAATGTGTAAGAAAGAAAAGCTACCTGCAGTATTAATATGCAGAGGTATTTCAGAAGACGCAAAAAGAAATATTAAACAAATTATCTTAAAAAACGGTGTATATGTTTACCCATATGTTATAAAATTTGATAATAATGATCCTTTTTTAATAAAAGACTTAGCAAAGTCGTGTAAAGCAGAGATTATTTCTTCAGAGTTTCATGATAACATCTATAAAGATTTAGAGTCTAAAACAAATATTGTAAAGTTGACAGTTGGTAAAAACAAAATATCTTTCCATGGAAAATCAGAAGAGCTGACAAAAGAAATAAACAAGCAGCTAAGCACTTCAAATATTAATGAAGAAGCTAAACAATATTTACAAATAAGAAAAAGAAGATCATCACCTAACAATGTTTTAGTTGAAATACCTAGTAATATGCACAATTTGCTTCAAGAGTTGAAAAGTTTGATTGTTTGTTATAATTTTTGTATAAAACTAGGTATTTATACCTATGAAAACAATACTTTAAATTCAAAACAATGTTACGAATCTTCTTTGAGATTATCTAGAAGTTTATTTAAAAACATAAAAAACATAGGTTACACAATAAAATTGGATTATAATAATGAATCAGCATAAAAACTATCTAAGGCATCTTTTAGAATGTCAATGTATTTTAAGTATATACAAAAATAATACTGTACCTGTTTATCATAAATTTCAAGTATTTTCTAAGTTTGATGATAATGACATTATTGAGACAAAGTATGTTCTTTGTAATAACTGTGATGCTTTACATGAAATTCAAGGTGTTGGAAAAAGTGAAATAAAGTGGGGCAAAGATGCTTATATTGGTTTAGTAAACACAAAAGATGATATAAAATTTAATCTTTCTAATCAAGGTAAAGATAATATTGTAGAGATATTAGAAAGAAACAATTGTGATATATCAGTTTGGGAGTCTGTTGAACATACAATAGAAAACAATTTAGAAGAAAATATAGTTTTAGATAAGAAAGAAATTGATAACAATATTGTTTATAATTGCCTTTACATAAAAGAAGGAAATATTAAAATTAAGAAAGAAATAGTTCAGAGGTATTTTTAAATGTTAGATCCTAATAAAGTAGAAGATTTACAGTCAATCGAGAAAACTAGAAATATTGTAAATGAAATATTGCGATATGGTGTTAGAGAACTAGAAATTAAAAAAATAATTGATTTATTATCATTAGAACTAGAAGATACTGATTGTATGCGACAAATACAGTCTATTATAAAAGAAAAACCTCAACAAAAAGAAGTTGAGATTAAAAAAAATAATTTAATTTTATAGGAGAATATTTATGACAGAAGAAGCATTAAAAGATCAAATTGAAGCAGAGACTTCAGAAATTTTAACAGACCCAGAAACTTTAATTGAGCATTATGAGAGATTAAGACTTTTAGTCGATGTTATGCAAGAAGACGTTTTAAAGTCACAAAAAGGTAATAAGGCGGCTGGGACAAGATTGAGAAAAAGCTTACGACAAACTAAGAAATTTACAGGTGATTTTGTTAAGTTTTCTTTAGGTAAGTAATTTTTAAATAGACTTTAAAGTTTTTCTCTTAATTTTTTCTAAGGTTTGCTTTTCTATTTGGCAAATTCTCATTCTTGTTATATTGAAAAGATCACCAATTTCTTGTAATGTATGAGGATTGTCAGAAGATTTATTGATAATGCAGTTATTGTTCGATCCTAAGTCGTGCCAATATCTGCATTTTTTACTTTGGCAGTCCTTATTTAAATTTTTATGAGCTGAAAAACATGTTGTATCATTTAAAGAGTTTTTATTCATTTTAAAATCCTTTCACTTTGCTAAATAATTACTAATATAGTTTAATAAGGACTATAAGGATTTACAATGGACAAAACTTTACAAAAAGACTTTTTTAATGATATAGACAGAAAAATATTTGTTGTTGACACTAGTGTTTTACTGTATGATAAAAATTCTATTTTTAATATGAATGGAAATAATATCGTTATACCTTTGGTTGTTTTAGAAGAAATAGACAAATTTAAAACTAGAGAAGGTCTGCTTGGTGAATATGCAAGATTTTTTAATAGATTTTTAGACGATCTAAGACAAAAAGGTAGTTTACATGATGGTGTATATCATGAAAATGCTGATATTGTGATTCAAGTTAAATCTAAACCTTGTTGGGAAGGTCTAGAAGGATTAGAAAGATCTTATAACGACAATGTAATAATTGCAACAGCAAATAAAATTAAAAAAGAGTTAACAACCGATCAGACTATTAAGATAATTACTAAAGACATAAACTTAAGAGTCAAGTGTGATGCTGTAGGTATAGAAGCTGGAGATTACAATGCAGACTATAAATTCATTCAAGAGGATAATTTATACAGCGGAACAAAAGAAATCATAACAGAATCAGGTGTGATTAACAATGTATATGGTAATGGGTATACTCGTATAAACAGAGAAGAAATGATTAATGAAGACATTAGTCAAAATGAATTCGTAATTCTCAAAACAGAAGAAGGACAGTCATGTTTAACAAGAAGGATTGATAACAATCTTGCAGTTTTAGAAACAAAACAAGAGTTATTCAGACTTTCAGGTATTGAAGCTAAAAATAAAGAACAAGTTTTTGCTTTAGAGTTGTTATTAGATGATACTGTACCTTTAGTTACATTGACAGGAATTCCTGGAAGTGGAAAAACTTTTCTTACATTAATGGTTGCTTTAAAGCAAATTGAAAAAGAAAAGAAGAAAAGAATTATTTTTACAAGACCTATTCAGACTGTCGGTAAAGATTTAGGTTTCTTGCCTGGGACTTTAAACGAAAAGATGCACCCGTGGATTTTACCTATTGTAGATAATTTTAGAAATCAATTTGGTGATTTGACTTACTTTGAAATGATGATGGAAAGAGGTCAAATTGATGTTGCACCTTTATCACATATTCGAGGAAGAAGCTTCAACGACTCGATAATTATAGTAGATGAAGCACAGAATGCAACTGTTCATGAACTTAAAACTGTAATAACACGTACAGGTAAAAACTCTAAAATCGTTCTCCTAGGGGATATTGATCAAGTAGACTTGCCTTACGTTAACAAGTTTTCTAACGGTTTAACAATAGTTGCAGAAAAGCTTAAAGAAGAAAAACTAACAGGACACGTTAATTTTACAAAAGGTTACAGATCAGAATTAGCAAATATTGTTGCAGAAAAGTTATAGTATATTATGCCTAGAAGCAAAAAAGAATATGATTTAAATAGATTTAGAAAAGTCTATCCTTTAATTAGAAGGAGACCACAAATTTTAAAGGCAGGTTCTCAAGTAGAAACTGGCAAACTAGAATATGCAAACGGTGAATACACAAAAACTTTTACCTTTGAAGAACCATATGAGACTGTTCCTATTTGTGTTGCTACACCTGAGAAAGAAAATTTAAATGTATATATTACTGCAATTACATTAAGTACTGTGACTGTAGAACTTTCTGCTTCTAACCCGCAGAGCAATTCTATATTTGTTCATTTACATATACATGAGGCTTCTACGGATGTCTAATGTTAAAAATGGAAAATTTTCTATAACAAGTTCAGAAAATCAAAAACAAATAGATTTAACTTCAGCAGGATTTACTTCTATACCTTTGATTAATTTAACTACAAGAGAAAATATAAGTATATATTTAGATACGGTAACGAATAATTATTTTATATGTAAATTTGACAATGTTTTAAGCGATACAGACGTTTTTTATGTTGCAGTTGAAAACTAGAAGGAAAAAATATGTCTAGAGACTTTTTAACGAACAGAACAAGAACTAAGGCAATAATAGGATCTGGAAATGGAGCAGGCAGTGTTCCTACACCAAAATTAGTAATATATGGCGATAATTCTGCATCAGACAATTCTGGAGGCTTAGAGTCTTCTTTTAGCACTGTTTTAGAAAGCACAAGTACAGTAGGTAATGATGTTTTTCTTTATATAAGTGGAGCTATCGATGGAAAAGAAAATAATACTGCAAACAGTGTATCAGTTTTTGGTGGTGACTTAGTTGTTAGCGGTACATTATATGCAGAAAAGCAAATAATAGAGGTAGAAGGTGTTGCTACAGGATCTCTCACGATCGATGGAGGTATTATTGCAAGTGGCTCAATAACAGCAACAGACTTGATTTTAACTAGCGGTAACATTAATATTCAAAATGGTTCGGTAAATATTGGTGATGCTGAAGATGATAATTATACTGATGGTTTGTTTACAGACTTTACACCTTCTACTTTAATTGGAACTGCAGTTGATAGATTTAATGAAGTCTTGAAAGCTTTAGCACCAGCGCCTGCGCCTTCTTTGGATAGTTTTGATGTAGATACTTCAAATGGGATTTCTGGTAAATTATCTTTTGGCTCAGCTAATGACCAATCATCTGCAAGTCCAGCATATATTAGTGTAGATACTTCTGCAGGATATGTTTCAGATCCTGTAAAAGATGTAAACATTGAATATGGTCCTGAATCGGCTAGTGGTGAAAACTTTAGGCTAGGTATTTTTAATGGTACACAAGTTATTAGTGGAACTTTAAATGATGATGTTAATGACGACACATATACTAATAATATAGTAAATTATCCAGACTTTGCGTTTGGATCAGCTGATCAAGGCAGTTTAAAATTATTTTTAAATGGCAGTGAAATCCATAGTACAAATATTGCTCCTTTTACTGATAGTACTTGTGATTATAATAACGATCCGACAATTACTATGGACAGCACTTCTTTGCTTAGAATAGGAATGCAAGTAACAGGCACAGGAATACCTAGCGGAGCTACTATTTCAAGCATTACAAATTCAACTACGTTTGAGCTATCAGCTAGCACTACAGGCGGTTCAGTTACAAATGGTACACTAACTTTTGTTTTTGCAAGTGGAAATGATTTAAATAGTAATTCTAGCGGATTTACAAGTCTATCATCAGCAACACCAGGAAAATTTGCTTCTGATACTAATTTTAATAATTTTAAATACAGAACAGGTGGCTGGCAAGTTGGTACTGCAGATCAAGTTAATGGCAGAAACTATGTACAAGTTAAACATGTAATAGGCGTCTCAGAAACAGTTACAGGTTTTGCAGAGTGGGTAAATGATAACAACTCTGACGCTCTAACGATAAGTTCAAATATAACAACATTTACAGGCACAGGTTCAAAACATCTTTCTGGTATAGAATATTTTACTGGAGGTAGCAGTCGATATGCTGCTAATGTTAATAATGTTTATAAATACATATATTCTTCTAGTCCTATAACTTTTAGCGTTTCATCTTCACCTAGTAATCTTTTAACATTGTCCAATCAGACAATTCCTGCAATAGGTGGCTCTGAAGATCATACAAAAATTTTGTCGCTAGATACTAATAATGTAAACTTAAGTCTGCCTAGCTCTAATAGAGTCTTAGGTGGATCAATTACAGTAGGTTGCACAGTGCCGCATCCTTTAAAGACAAACTTAACAGGTTCAGGTACAGAATCTACAGCAAGTCAAATTTTAATTGACAACGTGTCAGCTAGTTCTATTAATTTATCAGAATATTTTACTGATGAAAACTATAGACTTGTTAGCGGCACGTACGCCAATCAAAGTGATGTTACTAGTTCTTCAAATGCATGGGTTAGTACAACAGAAATTATAACTACAAATTCAGGTTATAGTGACGCTTTAATGACATATGACGATAAAATTGTTTCGACAAAATATTCAGGTTTAGTTAATAGCGGAAATTTTTCTACACTTGTAAATGGTCCTTCTGGTAATCCAGACTATTCAAACGGCAATATTGCTGCAGGTCAAAAATATTATTACAGAAAAATACAAAATCAATCAGGAAGTGCAATAAGAGATTTATCTTATACTATTAAAGGAGACGCTTCACTTAATAGTCACGGAACTACTTTAGGAAGTAGTAATAATAATTTCAAGCTTTATTTTAAGTTTCCAGGAACCACGCAGTGGCTAGATGCAGCTTCACTTTATGCTTTTCATGACGTTTCTTCTGATGGTGATGGTTGCGCAGCAACTACTCCTTCAACTAATATTTCTTCTAGTGAGATTACAAATACAATTACATTTGGAACAGAATCAGTGCCAGATGATGAATATATTGTTTTAAGAGCTTTAGCAAACAAAACTTGGAGCGGAAATCTAGATAAAATAGTATTTTCACTTGGGCTTACAAATACAAATGCAGTTAATGCTTCACCTGCTCTAAGTCAAATAGACGGTACAACAGGGGTATCTGGTAAGCTTTCGTTTGGATCTACGTTGACAAAATCAGGTTATACTAATGTCGGAAGTCTAGTTAATTCTACAACAAATGCAAACAGCTTGTTTAACGTAAGTGGGACCAGACTAGGAATATTTAATAAGACACAAAATATCACAGGAACATTAAACAATCAAATTTCAGCAAGTGGAAATAGTTACCTAGCAGATTCTTGGGGCAACGGAAAAGCTAACTTAGGGACAATTAAGCTGGAAGTCAATGGCAGCGTTATAGATACTCGAGATTTAACAACATTAGGCAGTTTAAATTCTGTAAACTTTAATTATTCTGCAGCTGTACCAGGGAAAAATGTCAATAACATTCCAGATCATCGATACTATTACAGAACTGGAACTTTTAATGTGCCTTATACATCTCAAATAGATGGATGGAATTATGCAAAAGTAATACATAATGACGGAACTACAGATCATACAACTAACTACGTTGAATGGGTAAACAGTGTATCAAATCAAATTTCTTTTTCAAACGAAGCTGTTAGTAACTTTACACAAGGAAGTACATCACCAAACTATCTTTCAGGAATACAGTATTTTGTTGATGCAAAAGCAGATTTTACTGCTACGGCTTCAAACGTATACAAATATGTATATAGCAATGAATCTAATGCTGTTACTTTTCCTACTAATACTAACTGTAGTATAAACTCAATACAAGTTAACGGAAGTGGTGTAGTTAATGGAACAGTTAGTTCTGTGTCTAGGTCATTACCTGACTTAGACGTAAATGTTTCTTCAGCTGCTGAAGAAAATATTAGTATTACAGGCAACTTTAGCTTTAATAACTTTACAAAATCTTTACCTGGTAATTTACAAAATGCAACTTTAAAATGCAACGTAAAACACCCGATATCAGGAAACACAGCTGATTCTAGTACTATAAGTTCTTCAAGTCCATTAATGTATACAGTGTCAAATTCTTCAACAGAGTTGCTAGAAGACTTTTCTTCAGAAAGTTATCGTTTAAAATCTGATACGTATGCTAATCAAAGCGATGTATCGAGTATAAATTGGGATTCATCTCAAAGTCTAGTTGGAAATGGATCTGGTGGAAATGCTGGTCATAATGACGGTCTACAAGTTTTTGATGATAAGTTAATCGTACCAGATACTAATTTTAATAATACATCAAGCATGGTTGGTCCACAAAATAATCCTGATTACTCAAGTGCTTCTGGAACTAGAACATTTTTTAGAAGATTTAGAAATACAACAACAAGTTCTAAGTTTGGATTTGACTTGTCTATAAGAGGAAACGGTACTTCAATAGTAAACAATACAGTATCATTAGGCTCTGGAAACATTAAAGTTTTTCTAAAGGTACCTAATACATCAAATAGTCAATCAACTGGATTTATGGACTTAGCATTACCTTTTTCGACAGGACAAACTTCTAATAATTCTGGATGTCATCAAGGAACGTTTACCTCATCAGTTTCAAGTAATGGAAATGGTACAACAAATACAGTTACGTTTGGAACAACATACGTTTCAGCAAACGATTATATAGTTTTAAAAATAGAAGCAGATTCTTCATGGAATGGAAATCTAAACAGAATAGAAGTAGATTGGAGTTAAAATAAATGAGCTTTACAAGCGAATCAAAGCAACAAATATCATTAAAAAAACTTGTAGGGAAAGCCCATACAAAAAATGAAGCTGAATTTTTTAACGAAAGCAAACCCTCAGGCTTGACAATCAGTTTTGACAAAGTATTAGGAGAAGCAATACCTAGTTCAACAACTGATAATTTGTATGCTATTTCGAGCGATACAGTTGAATATTTAAGGCTTCCTTTAATTGAGCTACCAGAATCCATTGAAGGTGGAAATGTGCACGGTTTTGCAGCAAAACTTCCTGCTGCTTATGAATCAAGTTCTTCTAATCCGTTAAAAGGAATTGGAGAATTTACAAACAATAAAGAAATTCACAGTACACAAGGAATAGTTCAATTAATTCCTGACTCTTTTGGAATAAACTACGAAGTTAAAGTTTATAAAGGCGGAGATGCTACAACAAAGGGCTCAGGGACACAAATACAAAAGTTAGACAATAGAAACTGGTATTTTGATTATTTTAATGGAATATTATTCCAACAAACTGGATATGCTTCAGGCAATAGCGAAAATCCTGACTTTATTGAGGCATATGTTTATGTTGGGAAAATGGCTGATAAAAAAGCTGGTTCGTTATCTTCTATGTGG
>Ga0208791_1000299_pt1 | contig 24812 bp, 18 predicted proteins | sample 11_taG_FD_184084 | JGI IMG/M metagenome (GOLD analysis project Ga0208791, IMG submission 184084) | Marine viral communities from the Subarctic Pacific Ocean - 11_ETSP_OMZ_AT15265 metaG (SPAdes) (version 2) | ecosystem: Environmental > Aquatic > Marine > Oceanic | place: Pacific Ocean | collected...
AACTACTGCGTCTCGTCTTTCTGACCCAACAAATCGTTCAAGTTCAAGAACTAATAGCGTTACTCAAAGCTATACTAAAAATAGATTTAAAAATATTGATGATGGTCTTCTGCCATTTGATTACTCTCGTGACTCCGTAAATGTTCGTGACGCTATCCAGTTATGTCAAAAGGCTTACTTCAACGTCCCTGCGTTCAGGAGTACTATTGACATGCTCTCTGACTTTGCTGACTCTGATTTATTTTTAGAGGGTGGATCTGCTAAAGCAAGAAACTTTGTGAACGCTTGGTTTAAAAGAATTAAAATTCATGATATCAAGTCACAATATTTTCGCGAATACTACCGCTCAGGTAACGTGTTCATGTATCGTGTAGACGGTAAAATTAAAACCGCTGATACTGGAAGGATCTTGGAAACTTATGGAGCCACTAAGAGTGTGCCCATTCCAATCAAGTATTTGATCATGAACCCAACTGACATTGCCACAAAAGGTTCTATTTCATTTAATGATTTTCAGTATTTTAAAGTTCTTACTCCATATGAGATCTCTAGACTTAAAGATCCTAAAACAGAGCATGAGATTGAGATGTATAACTCTTTGCCAGAAGATGTTCAAGTAAGAATCCAAAACAACACTGCTACTACCACTGAGCGTTTGTATATTAAATTAGCTTCGGAGTTATTGCATGTTGTATTTGCCAAGAAGCAAGACTACGAGCCACTTTCTGTTCCATATGCTTTCTCTGTCCTTGATGACATCAATAAGAAGCTAGAACTTAAGAAAATTGACCAAGCCATTTCTCGTTCTATTGAGAATGTTGTTTTGTTGGTTACTATGGGCGCAGAACCTGACAAGGGAGGCGTTAATCATAAAGCATTGGCCGCAATGCAGAATATTTTCAAGAATCAAAGCGTTGGGCGTGTTCTTGTATCTGATTATACCACAAAAGCTGACTTTGTTATTCCTGATCTCCGCAAAGTAATTGGCCCCGAAAAATATGAGATTTTGAATCGCGACATTCAAGAAGGGCTTCAGAATGTTCTCCTTGGAGATAACAAATATGCAGATGGACAACTCAAGATGAAGATATTCATTCAGCGTCTTGAAGAGTCTCGCAGTCAATTTATTAAAGATTTCTTACAGCCAGAGATACGCCGCATTTGTAAAGCTGCGGGTATGCGTTCTTGGCCAGAGGTTAAATTTGTTAAAACAGATACTCTTGATAATTCTGATATGACTAAGCTTGCTACTCGCATGATGGAGCTTGGTGTTCTTACTCCAGAACAAGGTATGAGCGTTGTCCATAATGGAATATTCCCTAAAGCAGAAGAATTAGTACCAGCTCAAGACAAGTTCAAGGAGCAAAGAGAAGATGGTTACTATATGCCTCTAGTGAATAGTATTAATCTATTTCAAAATGAAGAAGATTCTACTCCAGAAGCTAAACCCGAAGTTGCTCCTGTAGCTCCTTCTGGTGGCCGCCCTATGGGAGTTTCCAACTCAAACTTTTCGAAGAAACATATTGTTGAAGCTACCCAAATGGTTAGCGAGTTTGAACTTAGAGCTTATCGTGACTTCGCTCTTAAGTTTGGCTTGGATGAACTTGATGACGATAAGAAAGATTTAGTTTCTCGCGCTTGCGAATCAATTATTGTTTCTAAGCCAGTAGGTGAATGGGATGAGACTTTATCAAGTGTTGTAGAAAATTTAGATAATCTTTCTGAACTAAATGTTGATCCAGATGTGTTAGATGTAGGCTCCAAGCATCAACTTGATGACATGTCTGCTGCAATTTTACATCACTCAACTAAAATTTAGGTGTATAACATTTTATGGATTTAAAAGATTTTGAGGTAAGTAGCTTTGATTGTAGTATTAAGGCTCTCAAAGAAGCTGACTACGAGAAGTTTGGAGTATCGGAAGGATCTATTGCAGAAGCTGCTAAATCTTTATTGCCAGAAGACTTTGACCCATCTGCAAATGTAGATGTATTGCCTGTTGTATTTAATTTAGCCCTCGTCAACGAATTTAATAAAAACGGTGATGGCATCGATTCTGAAACAGCAGTAGCAGCCGTAAAAAGATTTATAAATAAGCCAATTAACATTGAACACAAGAAGCATAAGATCGTAGGCCACATGATCAATGCTTCTTTCTCTATGGAGGAATATGATTTTAAAGATAATGCTATTGAATCATATGCTGACAAAGAAGAACCATTTTATATTAACGCTGCTGGTTTAATTTATAAGAATATTTTTCCAGAGTTAGCGGAAGCTATCGAAACAGCCGCTAAAGAAGAAAATGAAGAATATCAGAGTATTGCTACTAGCTGGGAGCTTGCATTTAAGAACTATAAGGTCGTCTATGGATCTAATAGATTGGACGAATGTGAAGTTGCCGAAGGTTCAAAGAAGGAGGAACTTAAGCAGTATGTAAAAGGTTTTGGTGGCAAAGGTGTAGATAAAAATGGCACACCAGTTCACCGATTAATACATGGTGAAACTTATCCTTTAGGAGCTGCACTAACATATAAACCTGCTGCTAGAGTTAAAGGAGTTTATACATCAGACCCACAGAAAAACAAAAAGCCTGTTGATAATTCTTTAGCAGAAGAAGATAATAATATTATTAAAAATTCCCTAAACGGGAAAAAGACTGTAACAAACAACAAATTCGATATTTTTGATATGGATAAGGAACAATTCGAAACATTAATGACACAAGTTGCCGAAAGCGTAGCTTCTGTAGTCAAGAAGGACGATCAAGCCAGCTCTGTTGGTGAGATTATGCGTGATGCTCTTACTGAGCATTCCGAAAACTGGAAATCTAAAGTTCAACTTGAAGCCGAAGCTCGTGAGAAAGCAGAAGCAGACCTGACTGAAATGAAAGCTTCTTTTGATGCTGTTCAGACAGAACTCTCCTCTCTCAAATCTGAGATTGAAGCTCAAGCTGCTGTTGAGTTATTTAACTCTCGTATGAACTTTATCGACTCCACATACGAACTTACTGAAGCAGAGCTTAAGTTGGTCGTAGATGAGTTGAAGGCTGTTGAAGCTTCTGATGAGGCTTTCGATACCTTCAAAGAAAAACTTTCTATTCTTTTTGCAAGCAAGACCAAAGAGGCCATTGCAGCTCAAGAAGAGGTAGTCAAAGCTAAAATTGAAGAAGCTATTGCTTCGAAGATGGCAGAAGAGGCTCCTGAGCAGCAAGAAGAAGTTAAGGCTAGCGAAGATGAATTGGAAGTGGAAGAGGTCGAGGCCGCTCCTGTTCCAAACAACAACGCAGAAGCTTCCGAACAAATTTCTTTGGTTGAAAAACTTAAGGAGAACTTCTCTGTAGAAGTTACAAAATAAAAACATTCTAACTAAATTATAATATTATGGCTAGTGAAATTACTAAACTATTGCCCTTCCGTCAATATGATGATAACGATGTTATCAACATGTTCGCGTTTGATGGGACCGATAAGGCTGCTGGAACCATCGTAAAGGTTTCTGCTGCTAATCTTGACGATGATCTTGTAGATCTCGTAGACGGTGGATCTGCTTTCCTTACTTCTCAAGGAAACGCTTATTCTCCTCTTGCTGTTAACCCCCTTAAGATTGCTACTGCTGGTTCTGGCGATGCTGCTCTTGGAATTATCCTCCGTGACGTTCGCGACACCGATGAGAATGGAGAGAAGCTGCGCTTTTACCCTCAGAAGAAAGAAGAGCTTCAGTGCGTTCTCTCTGGAGAATCTGTTCCTGTAGCTACTAAGGGTGTATTTACCGTTATGGAAGGAGCTTTCTCTGGCTCACTTGTTCCTGCTCCTAATACTGAGCTTGGAATTCGTGCTGGTGGTACGCTTGCTACTGCTGTTGCTGCTGACACTGTTGTCGGAAAAGTCCTTGCTACTGGAACTCGTGCTGCTGGTGATACCCACGCAGGAGAATACGCAATTGTTAGCATTAACTTCTAATTTACTCACAGATTATGAAAATTACTATTAAAAGAACTGAAGATCAGTTAGCCCTTGTTCGCGCAATGGGTTCGAATAATCGTGAGGAGGCTTACGAGGCTCAGGCCGCTGTTGCAGAACTTCTCGGACCTGTGGTCACTGAAGTTATCAACAACGCTGTGACCGTTGGAAATCTTTTCACTACTCTGACTTATCAGGCTGATGACAATCCTTCCCTTCCTCTTGATCTCTTCCACGATATTACTGATGAAGATTATGTGCAGGTTTACTCCCAGCAAGTCGCTGGTGGACTCCCTTACAACCAAGTCTTTCCAGCTCATAACGAGCTGAAGTTTAGCACTTACACCCTTGATAGCGCACTCGCTTTCGACCGTAAGTATGCTAAGAAGGCTCGCGTTGACGTTGTTTCCAAGACCTTCACTCGTATGGCTCAGGAAGTTATGCTGAAGCAGGAGCGCACTGCATTTAACGTGCTTGCTTCCGCTCTTGTTGCTGGAGATAGCTTGACTGCTGCTGCTGGTGATCACATCATCGCTGCTGCTGGTACAAACCTTGTCCTTGATGATTTGAACAACCTTATCACTAAGTCCAAGCGTATCAATAGCTCGTTTGTTGGTGGAACTCCTGTTGGTGGTTCTAAGGCTGGCGTTACCGATCTTCTCGTTTCTCCTGAAGTGGTTGAAGATATTCGCGCTATGGCTTACAACCCTGTCAACACTCGTCAAGCAACTTCTGGAACTACCAGTATGGCTGCTCCTGAAGAGCTTCGCTCTCAGCTTTACAGTGCTGCTGGACTCCCAAGCTTCTACGGTATCAATATCGTCGAAGTCCTTGAAATGGGCAGTGGACAGCGTTTCAACAAGATCTTTGATGCTGTTAAGGGTGGCGTGAGCTTCACTGAAGCTTCTGAGCAGATCCTTATCGGTGTTGATCGTTCTCGTGACGCTCTGCTTCGTCCTGTCGTTCTTGATGAAGGTTCTACTGGTGAACTCAACGTTCTCGTTGATGACCAGTTCTCCGTTCGTCAGAACAAGATTGGTTACTACGGTAAAGTTGAAGAGGGTCGCGTTTGTATCGACGACCGCGCTCTTTGTGGAATCATCCTCTAATCGAGGTTTCCTAAATTTAAGGGTCGCCCTACGGGGCGGCCTTTTTTTTTGATTTTTTTAGTGTAATCTATTATGATAAGTTATGTCTGATAAAAAAGAATTTCTAGAAGATTTCCAATTAGCTGATGGTAAAGACCGTACAGAAAAGGAAAATCAAATTAGTAAAGCAAAAGAACTCGAAAGCTTACTTGGTATTCAAGACATGAATCCATATAAGACTTTGAATAAAAACATCTTTGCAGAAAACTTAGGATCAATGTCGATTTCTCAAATGACGGAGCTTGCACAAAGGGTGGGGATTTCAGGGATGGAGATGAGTTCAAAACCATCCTTAAAAAAGGCTTTACAGAAGTCTTTTGAAATATATCTAAGACAACATAATGTGTCTGTTGCTGGACCACCTACTCCAGTAACTGAAGATGTTAGTGATGAAGTTAAGAAGCTGTTTGAGCTGTAGAATTCCCTAAAGACTGGTTTTACTGTAAGATTATTTAATGAATGATCTTGGCTCACTAGCAACAAAAATAGTAAATTACGAGTTTTCAGAGGATAGCACAAGATTTCCTGTGTCTTATGTTTCTGGTTGGCTTGAGGCTAACATTGGTGAGCTTAATGGTCTCACTAATGAGGAATTTTATGTTAATGATACTGGAGCTATAGAAATAGCTTCTGGCTCAGGCTTATTACCGATTGAAGAAAATATCTTCTCGACCCTTTATGAGATCCACTATTATGAAAAAGCTTCTAGAGACTCTCTGCGCGGTTTTACTTACGGAGGAGATACAGACTGGATAACTCTAAAAGAGGGCGACACTACCATTCAAAGACAGAACAAAAACTCTGTTGCTAAAACATACAGAGACTTGAAGGTTGATACTACTGATCGTTTAAATGATTTAGTTGGACGCTATAATCAGTATAAGTCTTCTCCCTTACAGGTTTTCGGTCGAGATGGAATTGATCCTGTTGACAATATTGACGCATACCAATCTACAAGCTCCTACAGAACATTTTAATGGCATCATTACTTACATCTGCTCAAAAGTCAGCAATACAAAGTGCATTAGGCGAAGTTCACGATACTTTTGCTAGAGATATTTATGTCTACATTGAAAAGAAGGTAACTACAAGACCCGCTAATTTGAACTACAATCCGCTGTATGGCAGGACTAAGGATGATTCTAGGTTGAGTTCGCAAACTACGCTAATTAAGCACACGGTGCAAGCTAGGGTCAGCTACGCGCCAAATCAGGGTGAGTCTGTAGTAGATGGTGGAGCGCAATTTAATTTAACTGCTTCTCATGGCAAGGTGAGAATCAAAGTTGATTCAGATGGTTACGACAAGGTAAAGGATTCTAGTAGGATTGAAATTGATGATGTTTTATTTACTGTGGATACTGATGCCAAAAATGTAGGGCCATTCTCGACTCAATACTATACTGTATTCCTTAAACGAGAAAACTAATGGCTAAAGGATTTCTGTCAGCAACCCAATTTAAGGTAACTATAAATAAGACTGCACTTCTCAAAGAAGTGACTGCTGGTAACAATGGTAAGGTTACTGGGCGAGAAATAAGAAAATATGTTGTTCCTATTATTGAAGATGCACAAAAAACTTTAATTAAAGATTTTTATAACCACTCTGTTACGCAAGAAATTAAAGGTGGGCCAAATGCCTCAAATAGCTCTGGCTCCTTGGGCGGTTATGGAAACCTTTTTTCTTTTATTGGTTTTGATAGGGGATCTAATCCAACAGCAGGAATTGAACAAATATTAAAACAAAAACTTTTAATTACAGTTAGGGCCATATCTAATGGTAGGTTTAAAATATCTATCGCAAACCCCCCTTCTAAAGACGAACTTTTTAGGGTGTCTCAAATACCTTGGGCTAGTGGGTCTAGCTGGGCAGACGGTATAGAGAAAGGGATTTCGAACTTAGGGTCTTTCTTGTATAGAGGAGGAGGGTTAGGTCAGTCTAGATCTGGGGCGGGGGTACAAGTGTTGAGAAATCTAAGATCCACTAACTTCCAAACCCAGCCCTATATCTCTGAACTTGTAGATAAGTTTTACAAAAACATTATAAAATTTTAAAAAATGAAAGCTCAATTTGATCAAAATTTATTATCCAGCTTTTACTTATGGTTAGAGAACCGTTTGTTGAAGTCTGACACTAAGGCTTATATTACTGGGCTAGACAATAATTTTCGTTATGTAGATTTTGATGATATTCCCGCTGATATGGTTGGTTATCAGGGCGAGTATCGTCAACTGGTCGCTGATTATGATATTGATACTGTAAACTCTGGGTTTATGGTGGACGGGGGTTTTGTTACTGGAGATTCTAGCTCAAATGGAGGAGTCTATACTGATTACCAAAATGGAAGACTTTTGTTTCCTGAAGCTTCTGGAACTGGATTAAATATATCTGGAACCTATTCCGTAAAAGAAGTAAATACTTACATCTCTCACGATGATGATGTAGAATTTTTGGTCTATTCTGATTTTTTAGAGAATGGGCAAGATTCGCCTTACTTTTACAATGAGACAGGAATTATAGATAAAGGAGCTTATTTCCTTCCAGCTTGCTTTGTTTCTCTAGCTTCTTCCGAGAACGAAGAGTTTTCTTTTGGTGGCGAGGAAAATACTCAAAGTAGAGTTCGTGTTATGATTTTAACTAAAGATTCTTATATTTTGGATTCTGTTATTTCTAGACTTAGAGATACCGTAAGAGAAAAGGTAACTCATATTCCTTATGAAAGCTTCCCATATGCTTATTCTTATTCTGTAAAGGATTTTCCTTATACCTATACTGGAGTTGTAGGAGATCAAGGGAGTAACCCTCTATGCTCTTATATTGATCGTGTTACAGCTTCAAAAGTTGTTTCTGAGGCTTTGCGAGAAAAGCTGAACAAAGACTTCTCTATAGCGTTCTTGGATTTCGATTTATCAACGTATCGTTTCCCAAGGTCTTAAATCGGTGTATTTAAGGTAAACCTTTTTATATAAATATGGCTACAAGAACTAGAGTAATTTCACAAAACAAAGCAGTCTATGTCACTCCTACTGGATGGAATGAGTATGCTGGAGCAGGAGATCCTTTAACTGGTAATAGCATGATAACAGGTCATCACCTGCACCGTGTTGATACCTTTTCATTCGAAATGGATCTTGCGGGTGCGCGTCAAGATGTCAGAGAATTCGGTCAATTAGCACGAATCGGAACCGTTAACCTCACAGAAGTCAACCCAACTTTAAGCTTCGGTTACTTTTTGGGAGATGGAGAAAATGAATTAGCGCTTGGCCTTACAAAATCTAAAACTGGGGCGGCTGGTTTCACTGGACAGATGTGTTCTGGGCAATTGACAGAAAATGATATTCTTAAAGAGCGAAATGTCTTTCTTTTGACCGTTGCAGAGGGAGAAGATGCTTTTGCGGAAACAGAGGCAACAATGGCGGCAAATGAAAATAACCACGATGTTGTTGGATTCGGAAACTGCTTCCTTTCTAGCTACAGCGCAAACTTCAGTGTTGGAGAGATCCCACGGGCTGATATTGAAATGCAAGCTTCTAATGTGGTTTTCTATACTGGAATTAACTCTGGTCTTATCAACCCATCGCTCAACTTAGAAGGAGAGAGAACTCACACTGGGATCGTTAAACTTCCTGCTCCTGATACTGGAACTGCCATTCCTCTTGTTCTTCGTCCTCAAGATGCAAGTATTACTTTCTTCGCTGGTGCTGATTTAGATTCCCCAATTGGTGGGCCTACCGCCTTTAATTCGCTGCCTATTCAAAGTGCTTCTATTGAACTTCCACTAGCTCGTGAAGTTATTGAGTCTCTTGGTAACGAACTTGCTTACGCTAAACTCCTTGAATTCCCAATTGACGTAACTATGAACATTAGCTCCCTTACTAGGGACTTTGCTTCAGGCGCACTTGAGTATGCTTTGACTGGAACTGCTGAGAATAATAAAACTAGTATCAAATTGAGCATTACAAACGATGGTGCGCCAGCACTAGAGTATCTTCTTAGTGGCGCTCTTCTTGATAATCAGTCTTTCTCGCAGGGGCTAGACGATAACGAGACTGTTGATCTTACTTTCTCTGCTCAAATCGGTGGTGCTTCTACCACTGACCAAGGTTTGTTCTTCTTCCCACAAGCTGATGCCCCCGACTTCACAGTTGTGAGTGGAACGAATAACAAACTCACCGATCAACCAATTAAGTAATTAGACTTAAAAAACTCAAACAGCCTCACCGAAAGGTGGGGCTGTTTTTTTGTGTAATATATAGAGAATGAAGGTTTATCAACAAGTCGATGGTTATGAAGAATCAATTACAAATTTAACTATTTCTATTGATGATACTTTTTCGGGATTCTCTGTAGCTGCTGGGACTGGCAACGCTGGAGGAGATGGATTACTTAACAGTGGCTTTGTTTTTTCTGGAAGTGTGGGGTATATTTTTGATCAATCAGGTAGGTTTGTTGGGGGTTATTCTCCTAGCGATTCATTTGATATTTCAGTTCACATGAAGAGAAACGACACTTATTCGTATTTCATTGATGATATTCTAATCGCTAATAATGTCTCTGGTTCAACTGGTTTTGATTACATTGAGTTCGAAAAACATGGAGATTCCAGTATTGGGATTGAATATATTTTTTAGTATTTGTTGATATATTTGTTTTTTTTACGATAATATTTCGTAAAAAGTTTATGAAAGAGCTGTATTCATTCCCCATTAAGAGAAAAGTAAAGCAAAAAATTTCCGTAGAGAAGGAAAATGCTAAAGGCGAAATCGTAGAAACTTTTAAAACAAAGACTAAAACTGTTTCTAATAGGGTTGTTTTCGCCAAACCTTCTTTCGCTGACATTGAAAATGCAGAGTTCTTTTATGGACAGCAGTATAATGATTTTATCAATGCTGGGTATTTAACAAGATTCCTGCTTAACAACAAAATTGGCGACTCGGGAGGTTCTTCTTCTAAGTTGAGTAGTGAGATAATCAATAAGGCTTTTGTTGATAATATGGAAGCAGCCAAGGTTATTGAATTCTATGAGGGTCAGAAAGATCTGAATGAAGAGCAAGAAAAAAAACTTGAAGAAGCAAAAGAAACATTTGCTGAAACACAAAGAACTGTAGCAGAGTTCGAAGAATTTTATCGAATTCAATATAACCAGACGGCAGAAGCAAAAGCAGAGCAGAAGCTTATTGAGTGGTTTATTTTTAACTTTTCTTATTATGAAGACAAAGTAAATGATTCCGTGGAGCTTTTTCCCTTATTCTTGGGAGACGATTTTGATCAAAAGCGAGCGCATTACTTGCAGTTGTGCGAAGATGAGGAAGATATTGAAGACATTTCTCTTTTAGACAACAAAGCAATTTTTGATTTATCCTTTCAGACTTTGGCTAGGGTCGCTAATTTGTGGTACAACAAAATGGGGGCGAATCAAAAAGAGATCGAAGAGAAAATGAAAGATGTCTTCGGTGATGAATGAACAAAGAAGGTTCACTACTATTAGATATACTGCGAGGTTACAGTAAAATAACTCACAAGTATAAAAACTATTACTTCAAACATTTTGGAGTATATGATAGCTTAAAGCTTGAAGAGTTTGAGCTAGATTGTATTAACCAAGCTAAAAAGCAAGGCATCAAGAGTAAAGATGAGCTTTTAGAGTTGGCAATAAAAAGAGGGGGTTGGTCAAAAGAGGAGGAGTCTTCAATGAAAGACTTAAAATGGATGATCGACAAGTCTAGAAAAGCTTCTGCGAAAATATCAGATAATAATACTAAAAAATCTTTTGAGGACTCAATTGCAAAGCAGGTAAATCAGCTCGCTGAATTAGAAACAAAAAAGAATCAGTTCACCAGTCATAGTGCTGAAAATCTGGGGAAAAGAAAAAGGATTAACAGGGAGATCAATCTCAGTCTCTTTTACGATGAAGAAATGACTAGAAATGTAAGAGAAGAAGATTTATTTTTTTTAATTCCAGAGGTTAATTTAAAGATACAGGAAGTATCAAGTGTTGAGAATTTATTAAATGTTGCTTATGACAATTCCTTTTTTGATGTATATTCTTTAAATTATAGAGATCCAAATCAGATTCTTGACACGAATATTTACAAAATAACAATATGGCAAAAAAACTTATTATCTTATGCTTCCGTCCTTTTAAGTAAACTTAAAAATCTTGATATTCCTGATGACATTAGGGAAGATCCCTTAAAGGTATACAATTTCCAGCCAAGAGAAGATGGGAATAAGGAAGACAAAGTCAAAGAAGGGGTCTCTGACCTTAGAGCAAAAATGGCGCAAAGAGGAGGAAAGCTGACTGCTGAAGACTTTTAGTGTATTTAATTACAATGGCAGCTTCACTAAATATTAATGCTAATGTAAACCTAAACCCAGCTAGTCTAAATTCCTCTGCGAAGCAGGTGCAGCAAGCTTTAGGTAGGATCACAGGTCAAGCTTCTGAGTTTCAAAAATCACTAGATGCCTCTACCGCTCGTGTTTTTGCTTTCGGAGCAACGACTGCTATTATTAATGGAGTAACCCAATCATTTAAAGCTCTCCTCTCTACTACAGTAACCGTTCAATCTAAATTGGTTGAAATTAACTCGATTTTGGGTGCAGGAGCTTCGGAGTTTAATAAATATAGAAATTCAATTTTTCAAGTAGCCAAAGTTACAGGGCAGTCATTTGATACCGTAGCTGAAGGTGCTGCTGAACTTGCGAGGCAGGGTTTGAGCGCTACAGAAAGTGCTAGAAGGCTGCAAGCTTCTCTTATATTAACCAGAATCTCTGGGCTGGGAGCAGAACAGTCTGTCAAGGCTTTAACGGCAGCTATGAACGGTTTCACTTCTGCTGGGCTTACTGCGGAGCAAGTGGTTAACAAAATTGTTGCTGTTGATACCGCTTTTGCTGTTTCCGCTCAAGACCTTGCCGAGGGTTTTAGTCGAGCTGGATCTACGGCTGAAGATGCTGGAGTTAGTTTTGATGAACTACTGGGACTAATTACCGCTGTTGAGCAGAGAACTGCGCGAGGTGGAGCTGTTATTGGTAACGCATTTAAATCAATTTTTACTCGTTTGAGTAGGGGGACTACTATCGAAGATCTTAAATCATTGGGGGTTGAGATTAACGCCACCCAAACTGGAGTTCAAAAACTACAGGCATTATCTAATGCTTTAGAAAATATATCAGATCCCACTGTAGCAAGTCAAATCAAAGAACTAGCTGGTGGAGTTTTCCAAATCAACGTTGTTAGTGCTGCGTTAAAAGACATTGGTAGTGATGCTTCTGTTTTTGGACAAGCTACAGCAAAATCTTTTAATGCCACTAACGAAGCTACAAGCAAAAACATTGCACTTAACGAGCAACTTTCAGCTCAAATTAATTCGCTTGTTGTATCTGTTACAAGCTTAGGGGCGAAACTGGGTGGCATTACTTTTGGGCCACTTTTGAAAAATTTAGTTGGACTTGCCACGAAATTTTCAGAGGGTCTTGATTCAGCATTAGATCCAGAAAAGGGTAATAAGTTCATACAGTCATTGTTCAAAATTATTGGAGGTTTCATATCTGGGCCGGGGTTGGCTATCTTTACAGTTGCTTTTGCTAAAATTTTCGGAACAGTTCTTAAATTTGCTAAAGACGGATTTAAGAGTGTTATGGAGATGGGTTCCGCTACCGAAAAAATTAAGAGTATTGAAGGTGGTATTGTTAGCTTATTACAAAAAGATGATGATTTAAGAAGAACAATTGGAAGTACTACGGCAACACAAGCTGAAAAACAAGAAGCTATAATCCAAGCTATTAAAAGAGAAAACCAATTGCTGCAAGAACAAGAAGATTTAGTAAAGAGCATAGCTAGACACGCTGCTTCGAAAGGGGTTAGAGGGTTTAGCCAAAATCGTGGTTTTGCAGGTAAGCGAGGGAAACGTTTTGCTGCTGGAGGAGCAGGAGAAATGGAGCCAAACTTGATGACCGCTATGGTGAACGAGGCTAGAGATGCCCCTAGAGGGGCAACGCCTTTTGTCACTAATTTTAGGGGGAAACCTGCTGTTATGAACACTTCCGAAATGCAAGTTCGCATTAATGGAAGAGAAGAGATTTTACGCGAAGATCAAATCCCTAGATTTAACAAGGGTTCTAAATTAAATAAAGATCAACGGGCCGGAATGAAGCATAGGCAGGGTGCTTTAAATAGAGATGGAAGATTCATCATGCTGCATGGCGCACGAACGGGCTATAAACTAAACAAGTTTTATATGGGTGTAAACCCCAAAGATCCATCACAAGCTGGTAAGCCAACTCTAAGCCCAACTGCAAATAATAAAACATTAATCAATGTCCCTTCATATGGAATTCCTAGAGATAAAAAAGGAATTGGGGATATTAATACCATAATAAAAAAACTAGGGGATACAAGTGTCGATGAGGCGATAAGGATAGCCAAAGATCTTTCTAAGGAAAAAATGCCAGATGGAAATAGAGCAACTATAAAAAGGGAAATCTCTTCGCAAATTAACAACGGAACCCATAAGGCTTTCGCAGGGAATATCCAAGAATTGGCATTAGGAAGTCTATTGACAGGTTCACAATTCGACGATTACGTTTCGCAAGGCACTGGATCTACCTTTGACTTAAATCTAGAGGGACAAGGCAGACTCAAAGGTTTATATAATGTTAGGAGGCATGTTGCTAAGACTGGTGAGGTGAAAGCATCAGGGAGTAATAGTTTGGCGGGAGACACCGCTCGAAAGATATTTCGAGTTTCAAATTTGGGAGCAGCCATTCATTCTAAGAGGGGTGAAAAGGGGATGACTAAAAAAGAGTTTGATAAAAAATTCCCAAATGGCGTTGGAAAAAAGGGAATGGGATTCAAAGCAGTGCAAACAGCGATATTCGGGAAGGGAAAATCACAAGGTAAGCTACCCAAGTCAAGTCAAATTAATAGTTTAAATTTCGCAAAAGGCTCATTGCCCAACCTCAAAATCAAAAGATACAATGAGGGGTCTCTAGATGAAGAGGAGAAAAGTGCTCTTGATAATATAGACTTAAATCAACTAATGTTCTTGGCAGTTGGTATGGGGATGGGAGGATCAGGTAAAGGTAAAGGTAAGGGTAAGGGTAAGGGTCGGAAGCGAGATGCAAAAGGGCGTTCCGTAAAAAACCAAACCTTCAGGGATAGAATTTCTCAGTCAAGATTTGGTCAGTCAAGATTTGGTCAAGCTGCTATAAACACGGGCCAGAGGGCGCGAGAAATGCGCTCTAGCTTCGCTCAAAGAGGTCGGCAAATGCGCTCTAGCTTGGGCTCTAGCTTGGCTCAGTCAAGATTTGGTCAGTCAAGATTTGGTAGAGTTGGGGGGGCCACAGCTAATTTCGGGGCTAGGATGGCTGGTGTTGCAGGTCGTTCAGCAGTTAGCTCTTTACGAAATAGAACCCCTTCTATGAGGGGAGGCATGGGGCTTACTATAGCTGGGCAAGCCATTGGTGCTTTAGCTCCGGGTGCGGGAAGGATGACTACAGACCTTACGGGGAGTCAGGCAGCTGGAAACATGGTTGAATCTTTCGGGAAAGCAACCAGCTCAATCACACAATTCGCTGCCGCTGGCGCGATGATTGCTGGGCCAGCGGGTGCAGCGGCTGGTGCTCTGGTAGGTTTTGGAAAGGCGCTCATGGATTCTTCAAAAATACAGAAAGAAGCTAAGAAGGTTGAAGAAAACGCAGCAAAACTCAGCGCAGACGAGCAACGAAGCCTTGAGGTAAAGAGGAAGAGAACTTCTATTATATCGGGTATAATGAAAGAGGGTGATAACGCTGGAGACAGAATGGGTCGAGGTAGAAGGATTAGTGAAAAAGACATTCAAAAAAGGTTAAGCACATTGGCTAAAGATACTGGAATCGCGTCTCTTGATGTTTCGCGGGAGCTAGAGCAGATTACAAAGGCATTGTCCAACTCTAAGATCTCTGCAACTGATCGTATTAGACTTGAAGAAGAATTTCAAAAAGTAACCCAAAAGGCTGCTTTCACAATGAAAAATGCAGCAAAGATTCAGGAGAATGTAAATCAAATCAAGAAAAATGAAATTGCACTAGACAAAGAAAGAAAAAATCTCATTGCTGAGAGGGTGGGAAAAGACATCATGAAGCAACGCGAAAAATCATTCATAGGTGGGGAGTTAATGACTGGAAAGGAGGGGCCATTCGCAAGTCTTTTGAAAAGAGATTTTAGTATATCTTCAATGATTGGAGAAACGGCTCAAGCTCAAAATCTACTTCGACAATTAACGAGTAAAGTGGCCGCAGCGCCGGGGGACGAAGAGCTTGCAGAACAATTAAAGAAAGCTTCAGAGGATTTTAAAGCAAGAGTTCAAGAAGGCGCGATATTCATGCAGAAAAAGCAAAATGAAGTCGCTAAAGAATTAAAAGCAACTGGGGTGGCTAGGTTAAATCTTATATCAGAACGAGATAAAGCTAGAAGCGAGGTAAATGTGTCTGACATGACTAAAGCAGGGTCTGGGGAAATATTCGACCTTGGTATTGTTGGCAGATTCCAAAAAGAGTTGGAAAATATCAGAAATAATAGCGGCCTTTCTACAGACGAACAATCCATAAGAATGGCTGAATTAGTGGCTCAAATTAGCGAAGCTACTTCCAGCCTTAACGAAGGAAGGAAGAAACTTATACAAGATATTACTATTGGGACTATAACTTCCGAAGAGCGTTCAAAAATTGCTGGAAAGAGAGCCATTGGTGGAGAACAAGTAGACCCAGCATCTGGACTTTCATTATCAGAAAGGTTTATGACTGCTGGCGTAGACGAAAATGCTTTTAATAAGGCGCTAAAAGCTAATGAAGAACAACTGCGAGGTTTAGCAGCCCAACAAGAGAATATAAGAAAACAAATGCAAAATTATGCTGATGCTTTTGATTCTGAAGGGTTAACAACAGTCATCAAAAACACAGAGACGATTTTGGCTGACGCTGCTACCAGTCTTGAGGGATACAGAGACGCTTCGGTAGGAATAGCAAATTTATCAGTAACAGTTTTCGAGATGGCTAAAAATACACAAGCAGCAATAGAAATTCAAAACAAAAAAATGGAAGAGCTTGCTAAGGATAACGAGAAGAGAAAAAAAGAAAATAACGTTCTTTCTGGTAATGAGGGGCCAAAATTGGGGCCGGGATATTAAGTAAGTATATACAATTTTAAATATGAGCCTATTAGTTAATAATGTAATCAACTCTAATTCTCAAATTTCCTATTCTTATTTCGGGAGTCAGGAAGTTTTTGGTTATTTGGTTACTTTAAATTATACTATAAAAGTAGAAGACATACAGTTCGACAATAATGACGGTGTTCTACTTTCTGGAAGAGCTGCCATTAGATCAGCTTACAAGAGGCGAAATATAACAGCTCGTATAGCTGGAGATGAAATATTAAACGGGTTAGTTACTAATGTATCTTTTGCAGAAGGCTCTCTAAACGGGGAAGATACTGTAGACATAACAATTGAAGAAAGAAGACGCTTAGATGATTATAGCTCAAAAACCTTTGCTAAATATATCCCAAGCCCTCATTTATTAGAAGACTTCTCTGAAAGCTACGATTTTACAAGATCGGGGGCAGACTACTCTTATAATAGGAGAATATCTATAAAATATTCTCAAGATGCGGGCGATCAGTTTTTGACAAACGCAAAAGCCTTTCTTACCAATTACTATTATGCTAATAGACCAAATTTAGGATACTATGAAGATGGCATATCTGAAAACGCTAGATTTAATAATAATTATAATGGGACTCTCAACCAAACAATAGATTTAGTAAACTTATCTGTTGAACTACAAGAAGATTTTGACTCTTCTTTTATTGTTGATTCAGAAAACGTTTCTAAAAAAATAACCACTTCTAGCTCCGTTGGTGAAAAAGGATATCTTACTAAAGTTATTAGTATCGAGTTAACTTCATTAAAGTATCATTCTTCTAAAGTGTTGGGGGATGCTATAGGATCGACCATAGATAGTATAATTTCTGACGAAGAAAGTCAGTTTGGAAAGCCATTCGCTATAGAAAAAGGCATAACAAAAGACGCTAGAAAAGCATCGCTATCTATTAGTTTCTCTACTAATCCAGAGTTATCTCAAGAAAATAGCATTTCTTATAAATGCACTAAAAATAAAGTAGGGGTTTTTTTTGAATATGATTTAAGTGTGACATACAAAGCTAAAGGTAAAAATTCACAAACAAGATATGATAGTGTTATCGCTTTGTGGACTTCCAGCAAAGACAAAAATGAAGCTAAAGTTTTAGGATTGTTTTCAGAAGCTACAGAAATATACGAGAAATCAAGATCTGCTACGATTAACAAACCACAAGGATTAGTAACAGAGAATATAAAATACACTACAGATGACTCTTATGACTCTGGTTCTTTGCCTAAAGGAATTTTAAAATTTAAGATTTCCGTTCAAAAACAAGAAAAAGTGAAAAGGAATGGCGTAATTCTTGATTTATCAGATCTTAAGGAAAAAGTTGTTACCTCCGATTTAAACTCGTTAGGTTCAGCAACTGTTACTGCTACTACTACAGCAGACCCTGCATATGGAGTTCATCATGGTAAAAATTTTTTAAATAGCAAAACCACGGAAATGAATGCAGCTTTAGAAGAAACAGATTTCCACGGAATAAGCGATACGGTTACATCTAATTTAGTTGATGGAACAACAACTCGTGTAATAGAGTATATAATAGCTTAATATGGCAACTTCTATTACATACGGAAGCTACTCTTTCCCTGAGCCAATCCCGCTTTTTTCTGAAGAGGATGAGGTGGTTAAGTTTGGTGGATTATTAGATCATAGCACTATTAGGGTTAACATAGTGGGCTTTCTGACTGGTAGTGACTTAAGTGGGCTAGATTTGCAAAAAATGCAAATGGTTAGTGGTTTCCTTAATGAATATGAAGACCTAATAATAACCATTGAAAATGAGGCTAAAACCTGTCCTTGTGCCTTTATAGAAAGTATTGATTTTAATGAAAGTGACTCGACCACAGTCCTTCCTTATAGCTTAAGTGCATTGTATTATTCTGGAGAAACATTTTCAGAATATTTCGGAGTTACAGACCCACAGAATTCTTGGTCTTATGACGAGGGGGATAATAAAATAATTACTGCAACCCACACTGTTTCAGCCAAAGGATTAAAAGTTAATACTACAGATCCTTTCGACAATGCTCGTAAATTTGTTACCGGGAAACTTGCTAATGGATTTGAAAATATAGCTTTATTTAATAGCGGAGATAACGCCTTCTTAACTTCTAGGACAGAAAACGTAGATAGAAAAGAAAATATTTATGGGATTACAGAAGTTTATTCTTACTCTGCTGGAGATAGAGATAATTCTGATAAGTCTTACTCCGATAGTGGAGTTTTAAACCTCTCTACGTCGATTTCATTTAGCAACAACTCTGAACTCTCTATCAGTGTTAATGGTAGCCTTCAGGGTAATATAGACGCAAATACAGGGAGTCAAGTTGGTTTATTATCAACTGGTAACTTTACTCCAGAGCAAGCTACAGAGGTAGCAACTAATGCATTAGTTAATTCCTACTCTGATTATGAATCAGGTGTTTATAGTTTTGTTCAAGAAGGCCCAACTGCATTTAATTACAATTTAGATACTGGAGCCAACCTTCTTAATTTTTCTTTTACTTTCGCTGACTCAGACAAAGTTGACGTTATTAACAATAATGTTTTACACTCTTATACTTCGTCGATAAGCATATCTAAAGATTCTTCAGTCTCTTCTGTCGCAGTTGATGGGAACTTAAAGTACTTAGGATCTTTGCTTATTGACTCTACGGGAGAGTTCGAAGACAATGCTAGATTTCAAGCTGTGGAAACTGCTTATGGGCAAGTTGATCCACAGGGGATCGCAGTATCTGCTTTACAGAAATTTTCTGGTGTTGCTACTGGATATGAAATAAACTCATCGTATGTGAATGAAGAGCCACTAGCTTTCTCTGTATCAAAAAATCCTGTTGAAAATACCATTTCTTATAGTTATAATTATTCTAACCAAGTGGATTTATCATCAGGAGATTTAAAAAATTTATCTTTAAATATAAAAAACAAGCAACCTATTGCTATTAATAATGTCCAAGAAACTATTAGTGGATTTGGAGCTTCTCAAATAATTTCGCGAAGCTTAGGAAACTATTCCGTATCGGCTAATTGCAGTGAGGATGGTAGCAAATTAGATAAACTCAAAGAAGTCGTTTCTGGATTGTGTAGCGGGGATTTACTTATACAAGAATCTTATGCCACGGGTCAAAATTCAATATCTTATAGCTTAGCCAAGTATTATTAATGAGTGAGAAAGCATTAAATGCTATTTTATTGAATAGTCTTGGTTCAAACCAACGGCTATCTGCTCTGTATGATTTTGAAGGGGCATCTGCCTTGAGCATAGGATTTGTGACTGGGCCAGATGGAAATGTTACTGGGACATATCCCAACTCTATTTATTCCAATCAACCTTCTTTACACACTGGCTTTTTACTTGGGGCGACAGGTATCAATAATTCAGCCGTTATAAATAAAGCTACTGATATTTTTGATTCTTCATCCAGCCTTGGAGATAAATTAGACTTAACCTATGGTAATTTTCAAGTCCCTCTAAATGGACTAAACGCTGCCGATATGTCGGTTATAATTGATTTTGAGTTTCAAGATGGGAATATTGATGATGGTATTATACTTGGGTGTTTTAAAACTGGCTCTACTGTTATATCTAGTAATGAAATAAGGCATTCACAGGGGTTTAACATTGGGGTTACTGATAGAGGACACTTATTTTGTCAAACTTACAGTGATAGGGGGGATTCAATCAAAGTAGCTAGTTCAATAGAATTATCTAAAAGAAATCTTATCGGCGTTTCTGTAGATAGAGATATTATTAATGTTAGCCATTTTGATTATTTTAACAGTTTAACTCAAGAAGTGGAGGTTCGTGTATCTGAAGAGTTTGTTGACAATGAGGCAATCCGACTCGTGAGTCCTGACAGTCTATCTTTATATTTTGGAGGAAGCGATACTTACTTTAGGTCAACAGATAATAAGACTGCGACTTTTAGTGGGAGTTTGCATGGTTTAGCTATTTTCTCTGGATTTATAGATCCATTATTTTTAAAAGAATTGGGTGAAGGGCTTATTGGTAGTTATTTTGAGAATGCTGCCGTTGAAACATCAGCAGAAAGGGTAACTGGTTATTCTCAGACTATTGTTTATAAAACTGGAATTACAGGATACAATTATAACTCTACAGGTACATTAGAGATTATAACTGGAAGAGAAGAATTTACTGGTAGTATATCACTAACTTCGTCAGAAAGTAGAAGCGAGGGAGAGCGTTACTATAAGTATTATACTTTGAATAATGGTGGCGTTAAGACGTTCTACAAAGAAGAATTGGGCAAACTTCATTCAAATTCTGGATACATTTATTATCCCACTGGAGAAGGCGCTTATGATACTTTAGGGTTAAATGATGTATCAGAATCAATACAAACTTATGCAGAAACAACAGGCATAAATCAAGATAGAATAACGATTGACTTATACGGGAAAACCCCTCTTACTGGAGTTTTGTCTGAGGTTAGCGGTGTAAATCAAACAGCCCTCACGGAATCGGTTACGTTTGTGGAACCAGCATCATCTGGTGTAAATTTAACAGAAAACTCTGATGGATTTAAAAAGAATTATATTTATTACATGGGAGGTAAATCATGACATATAACTATGTAATAGCTACTGGTGATTCTACTATAACAGGTAGCCAACTAAACATATCACATAAAAATCAATTTCCGTCTTTTAGTGCAAATTTATTTAAAACACACTTTAGATTAGATGAAAACGGGGAAAAGAAAGATTATCCCTTTGTTTTTGATACTAGTATTATTACTGGCAGTGGGGTCTCTTTAGTTTCATTTAACTCACAAACTATGCTAGAGGCTACTGGCGTTACAATTTCAACAACTCCTAATCAAAATTATTATATACAAGCGGCTAACGATTTAGGGAATTACATTGTTGATTTAGATAATTCTGAAGGGGAAATTATGTTTGATCCAGTTTTGAACTTAAATAATCAAGATGTTATTTATTATGATAAAAAAGATTTTTCTTCCCCCTTTTCGAGAGCGAAAACTAGCACATCCGTTGGGTCTTGGAGTACAGAATTAGATAACATCCACTCTGATATCGATGATGGACCTATCTCGTCTTCCAAAGCAGAATTGGAAGAGAATTATTTTTTATTTTTTAATGGGCAAAAGCTTAAAGATTTTTCTTCCAATACAGAGTTAGATAGTGCCACTGGGGTTATATTTGCTATACAGAAGCAAGATAATACTGATGAGATTACTGGAGTTGCAGATTCTTATGGGCCTAAATTTATAGAAAATCACATTGATTTTTACATAAATGGGATGGAACAAACCCCCGAAGATTTTCTTCAAATACATACTGGAGTGTATATGATAGAGTCGGGAGTAGACTCTTCTGTCTACTTAGTAAACAAGCAAACATTAAGTTATTAATTATAATGGCCTTTCTATCACCTAGAGAATCTCTGGTATCCTTGAATTTTAATTTTTCAAGCTCTGGAGGGGATCATTCATTATCAATGGAGACCGTTTTAGACGCTAAAGACTTAGCCCAAGAGGGAAATGCCCTTGGAGCAGTTATTGGTACTGATGCTGGACGGATTACGTTTTCTGATGGTAGGCTTCAGGAATTGGCGGGAAGATTCAAGACAGTTAAAAAGACCGTTAAAAAAGATGGAAGAACAACGAGAATATTTAGAGAAGCGACTCATGTAACTGCACTTGCTTTGAAGTCCCATTGTTTTGTTGTTAGGGGAAGTCAAAGCCATCCTAAAGATCAATCAGGAACTATTATAATGCCTTATTTTAGTGAATGTGCGAATAGTCCTGTTCCAGAACAACAAAAGTTTCCTGAAAGAGGGCCGTCTAGGAAAGGTGGTGTTGTAAGAATAGGAAATGTTTTTAACGAAGAGAGTTCTGTTACCTCAGTGTATAATCCAGAACGTGATATTCCCGCAGACGGAATTAAAACCTCTTTGGTATATCAATCAGGGAAATTAAAAGAAAATTTGTGTTATAATTTAGATTCTGTAAGTCGATTCTATCGTGATTTCCCAGATTATGCTAATTACGAATTAAGGTTCGGATATACGCTCAAAGAGGCGAAAGCTGGATTGGCAAAGTGTGGGATTTTCCTGCGTGGGCTACCAGACACTAATGAGAACATACTGTTTGAAGAATCTGGCACTTTAGACGCAATTATTTCTAATATTGCTAATAAATTTGGTTATTATTGGTATATTAATCCATTTGCCACTGGGGACATTAATTTTATAAATTCTGCTGCGGCATTAACTTTACCTCCCTTAAATCCATTTAAGCAATCTCTTGAAGAGCAAAAAAAATATATTAGTGCTTCTTTTACTGAAGACTCACTTTATCCCGTATTTGTTAACGCTTTTAGTGGTAGTATAGAGAAGCAAGAACAAAGTTTTGAATTTGACCAAGGAGAAAGGCTTACTAGATTTAGAAAAGTTCCTTTCTCAGAGGGGACTGAAGAAGCTCCTAACGCGATAATAAAAAATCTACTTGTTAACGAAAGTATATTGAAAGTTTTTTATACTATGTACCTCGCTGGAGCTTACAATGAGGAAAATTTTGATATTATGGCGATTGTTACGACAAGATTCTTATTGAAGAAAATTGGGTATGATATTGATTGGCAAGACACGGATTGGAATGGGGCTAATTCTATGACGGATGCAAGAACAGGGGGTGTTGAGATACTAACTGGGATTGCTAGGAGTAAAAAGAAGTTGCAAGAAGGCGGGGATTTAAATCTTGACGAAGCGGAGTTTATACAGTTAAAAGATAAAACCACTGGCAAAAAGATAGAAAGACCATCACAGGGGAATGCTTTTAGATACATAAAGGCCGTTTTAGATGTATTGCATAATACAATTTATGTTTCTAATTTCTATAGCAAGTATTCAGCTAGGAGGACAAGCTGGACAGGATCTGAGATGAACATAAGTGGTCCTTTCTCATTTGATAAGAAATTTTCCGAAATAGAATCTTTAGCTAGTGCTAGCACCGTTTGGAAAGCACTTGGATGGGGGGAAGGATATCTTGACGACTTGATGAAAGCAGCTGGGTCAAAAGGGAGCGGGGCATATGGTTTTATTGGACAGATTAGCGGGGCAAATAGGGCAACTTATGGGATGAATAAGTCAGATCTTGATTTTGAATTATTTAATTCAAAAGAGTATAGATTCGAAGCAACAGCTGTGGGCGAATATTTAGGAATATCTCCAAGATTGAAATCTCAGATAATAAATCTTGCTCAGAAATCAATAGAATTGTATAATGATCAGAATAAATTTACTACTGGGCCACAAACTGCGAGAGCTTATTTCACTAGATCGAAAAGACCAACAGATGAAGAGGATAATGATAAAACTAGGAGGCAAGAAGAAGCTCAAGCTGATAGACAGGCAGGTCTTGATGCCGCAGCACAGAAGATTGCCGAATTAGCTGAGAGGTTCGACACTAGATATTATAGTTTACAGGATAATGGATCTAATGGTAATCTTTTTAGGCCAATTACATTAGACATTAAGAGCGGTAAAATCGCAGACATAATAGCATTAGAAGAAAGCTCACTACCTAAGATTCAATCTACTCCAAGACCTCAAAGCCAATCTAGTAGAACTATACTTGGGGTTTCTTTGCCCGGCGATTTTAAACCAACAATTACTGCAATTACTCTTGATTTAGGCGAATCTGGAGCAACTACAACAATTAATGAATCTAGCGTTAAGCTTCTTAGGCCAAGCGAACAATTAATTATTGACAGAAATCAAAAAGCAGCATTAACCTCCATCAGGAACACTAATTTCACAGCCACTCAAAAGAACTTCTTGGGATTATAGTTTTCTAATTGCAGCTCTAATTTTGCGAACCTCTTTGACTGGTATTTCGTCAAAGTTATTCCAGTTTTGAGCATCTTTATTTTGGTAAATTTCTTGCTTCCATAGAGAGCGCAAGGTTCCCTTTTTAAAGTCTTCAAAATTGTTACCCCCACCAGTATATTCTTGCCAGTCTTGAAATAGTCTTGTGTGAGGAGAAAGAATGCTTCCTATAGTTTCATCGTCAGAAAATTCAACTGATTGAGAATTGACAGCTCCTTTTGATTTATCAATCTCATCAGCTCCCACGATGTGAATGTTTAGAAAATTACGAACACATCTCACAAAAGCTCTATTGCAAGCGATAGTTTCTAGGAACTTTGCTGCGAAAGAACCTGTATTTTGTAGTGTCGCATTTGCGACATCTTGGTAAACGACCCCTTGATCATGACTTTCGTAATTGGGAGACCAAACAATCTCACAACTAGCCACAACATAAGTATCACTAAGGTGGTCGGTTTTGAATGAAACACTCTGAAATCCTCTGAGTCGAGCTAACTCCTTAATACCACCCAGCATGATTAAAAGCTGTTTGTCATCCAAGCCCTCTGGTGAAGTAGGAACATCCTTTTTGCGAGCTTCAAACCAATCTTTATTTGGGTAAAGAAACTCTGGCTTAATCATGGCCCTCCAATTTACAGAGCCGTCCT
>Ga0208791_1000300_pt1 | contig 24753 bp, 22 predicted proteins | sample 11_taG_FD_184084 | JGI IMG/M metagenome (GOLD analysis project Ga0208791, IMG submission 184084) | Marine viral communities from the Subarctic Pacific Ocean - 11_ETSP_OMZ_AT15265 metaG (SPAdes) (version 2) | ecosystem: Environmental > Aquatic > Marine > Oceanic | place: Pacific Ocean | collected...
AAAAGAATTAGTGAAAAAACATTTCAACTTGATTGAAGCTCCCTCAGTAGAAGAAACTGTGGTTGAAGAACAATTATCAGAAGAAGTAGTAGAAACTACATCTGAAGAAGTTGTTGAAGAGACACTAGCAGAAGAAACTACTGAATCTACTTTTGCAGAAATTAAAACAGCTGATGGAGAACTAACTCTAACCTATGAGGGAGAACTCGGTGAAGGTGTTGAGATTTTTGTAATCACAGAGGATGGTAACATCCCTGCACCAGATGGTACTCACGAATTAGACGGAGGGTTCACCATTTCTACGGAAGGAGGTGTAATCACCGCTATCGCAGAGGCTGAAGTAGAAGCAGAAAATCAAGAAGAAGAAATGAGTGAAGAAGTTGAAGCAACAGAAGAAGAATTCGAAGGAGAATCTTCAGATGTTAACATCAACGAACTACACGAAGCTCTAATCCAAATGATTGGAGGAGAATTCAAAGAACAATTCACCGCTTTGAAAGAAGAACTAATGGGTGAAATTAACACAGTAAAGGAGCAGTTTAACTCTGCACCTGCAACTGAAAAAACAATTACTAACAAAAAACAGACTTACGGTAGAAATACTTCAGTTGATGTTTCTTACAATCCAAAGGATGCAGTAAAGAAAGCTCAATTCGAAAGATTACTAAAAAAACGTAAGGCTAACTAAAAGGAGATTTTAATTATGGCAGGATTTAATGTAGCTGCTCTTGATGCCTTTAATAACGAACTTGCAGGTGAATTACTTGTAAAATCGGTTATTGCTGGTTCAACGGCAGAATATGTAACTGTAAAAGAGGGGATTAAATACAAAGAACCTCTAAATCTACAAGAGATAGATTTACAAATTCAAGATGGTAGAGGTTGTGTAACTACACCAAGTGGTTCAGTAACTTATACTCAAAGAGACATCGAAGTATGTCAAAGAAGTTCACACGATGGACTATGTTTAAGAGATTTAGATACAAAGTATATCGGATTACTAGGACCAGCAGGTTCTTACCCTGAAACTTATGCTTTCGTAGAAGAGTACTCTTCACAACTAGTAGCAAACTTCCAAAAGAAGAATGACCAATTTATTTGGACTGCATCACCAACAACTGGTGACTGTGTAGAAGGTTTAACAGGTCTATTGGCTTCTGGTTCAGGTGCAACTTATGTATCTGCTTCAGCTCCAACATCTGATAACCTATTAGATATTATTGATGAGCAATTAGAAAACTTATCAGTAGATGTACAAGATAGAGATGACTTGACAGTATTTATGTCAGTTGCTAACTTTAGAAAATACATCGTTGGTTTAAGAAAAGCTAATAACTATTTCTATGACCCTAACTCAGTAGAGAACAGAGGTTCATTAATGTCAGCTAAACACCCATTTGCTAACTTAACAGTAGTAGGTACGGTAGGACTAGCAGGTTCGGATTTCATTACAACTGGTCCAGCAAGACAAATAGTAGTAGGAACTGATTTAGTATCTGATTTGGATAACTTCCAAATGTGGTATGATATCAATGGTGACCAACTTAAGCACAGAATCGTGACTAAGTTAGGAGTTCAAGTAGCATATCCAGAATTCTGGGTAACTAATGACCCAACAGCATAAATAACTGAATAAAATAACTAAAGAAAGGATATAAATTATGTCATGTGATATTACAGCAGGATTTTCTCTCGGATGTAGAGATAACGCAGGTGGAATCAAAACATTGTATATCTTATCTGGCTCATTACCTATAACTGGTGTTACTGAAACTTCTGGTGAAGTTACAGACCTAGATGGTAGTGGAATATTTTATCAGTTTGACTTGACGAGAGGAACTTCTGATTTCACAGAAACCATTAATGGTTCTACTGAGAATGGAACAGTTTTCTACGAGTCTACTATAAATGCGGTTTTCCTTAAGATGCAATCAGCGTTAAGAAACCAAATGAAGATTTTAGCACAGAACCCAGATTTAAAGTTAGTTGTTGAAACTAACAATGCTGGTACTGATGGTGATAAATTCTTTTACATTGGTAAAACGTATGGAGCACAACTTAATGGAGGACAAGGTCAGACAGGAACTGCAATTGGAGATGCGAACGGATATACTTTAACATTTACGGCACAAGAGCCAGAACCAGCGATACCAGTATCAGGTTCTGATTTGAGTTCTGTACTTACAGGTATAACCATTTCACAATAACCATTTTAAGAATAAGGGGGGGAAACCCCCCTATTTCTTATTTTAAGGAGATATATGATAACTTTAAAAGAAAAACAATACAATACTATAGCATACCAAAAAGAGAACGATACACCTCTTGTATCTAAAACTTACATACCTGGTTATGGTTATACTATTGTCATGATACCTACCTTACAAAACGATACAGGTTCAGCCTCTATCGCTTTTACAACATCATCCTCCGAGGCTAACCCTCGTTGGGAAACTTTAAGTTTTGATATATCATCCTCAACAGATTATACACTTGGTCATCTAAAAGGATTACCAGGTACCACATATGATTTAGAAGTTTGGTATGGACCACAAATAACAGGTAGTGCACCAGTATGGAGTACAACAAATGTTAATTGGAGTGAAGTAACAGATGAATGGTCTTTTGGTGGAGTAGCCTCAGGTATTCCTTATTACAAAGTAGTACAAGATGGAACATTAGAATACAAAGATAGAGTATTCGTAACAGGTTCAGTCTCACCCATTGAAAAGAAATATATATCATCTAATGAAAACGCAGTATATACAGTATATCAAGGATAACAGATGAAAAAAGAATTAAACAAACATAAATTAATGATAATACCTAAGTATAGGGAACAGATGTATCCATCAGGTAAGGTATTTGAAGATGATAAAGGTAAGATAGTTTACTATGGAGAACAAAACGATTTCCCACACTATATTACTGAACTATACAACAAATCTTCAATCAACGCTACTGCAATTAATGCAATCACAGATGGTATCGTTGGAGGTGGTCTAACTACCGAAGATGAAAGTGTATTGGAAAGAGCAAATAGAGATGGTGAATCTTGGAATGATATCTTTAAAAAGGTAGCATTAGATAGAGCACTATTTGGAGGATATGCATTAGAAGTTATCTGGTCTAACGATAGAACTAAGATTACTGATGTTTATCATGTAGATTTCTCTTATATTAGAGCTCATAGAATGAATGAAAGAGGTATAGTACCTGGTTATTTCATTTCATCAGAGTTTGAAAACAAAGGAAGATTAAGAGTAAAAGATGATGATGTAATGTATTTACCAAAGTTTAGTAAGGTAAATAGAGAATCACCATCACAGATGTATTACTTTAATCCTTACAGACCTGGTATGAAGTATTATCCTTTACCAGATTACAATGGAGGATTAAACATCATTGCATTAGATGCAGAGATAGATAACTTCCATAAAAATAATATACAAAATGGTCTTGCACCTTCTCTATCTATTACAACATTTACAAATGCTGATGCAGAAGATAGAGAAACAATTGAAAGACAACTAAGAAATGCTTATGCAGGAAGTGATAATGCTGGTTCTCTTATCTATATGGATGTGGCAAATAAAGACGAAGCACCAGTCATTACACCAATCCCACAGAATGGTGCTGATGGTTATTATACTACTGTTAATGATATGGTACTACAAAAGATACTTACTGCACATAGAATCGTTTCACCTATGTTGTTAGGTATTAGAACCGAAGGACAATTAGGAGGTAGAACTGAACTACTAGAATCACAAGCATTATTTGTAGCAAATGTGATTCAACCAAAACAATCAGATATTCTAACTACATTTGAAGAGATATTTAAGGTAAATGGATACACAGAACCTTTAGGTATCGAACAAGTAAGAATTTTTGAAGATGGTGAAGAAGTAGATGTTACAACATCAATCGAAGCAGAGAGTGGAGATGATAAAGAACTAGAACAAGAAATAGAAAACAAGGAGAACACAAATGGAGAATACCCTACTAATATCGGAGAGTAAACTAAAGAGATTTACTGATATTAACAATAACTTAGATGTAGATTTGATTTCGTCAGTAATCAGAGAAGCACAGATTATTCATATCACACGTCTCCTTGGTTCAAAACTATACGATAAGATTATTGAAGATGTACAAGGAGATACTCTAACAGGTGATTATAAAACACTTGTAGATGATTATGTACAAGATTCACTATTATATTGGGCTTACTATGAATCATTAGAAACGATTTATCTAAGACCAAGAAACGCTGGATTGGTTAAACCAACTGGTGGAGAAAATAACATCGATGCAGATTTAGCATTGTACGATAAGAAAAGACAATCAGTTAAAAACAAAGCAGAATACTTTAGTGAAAGATTAGTAGATTATCTTTGTTTTAACTCATCATCATATCCAGAATATGGAACTGAGGTTAACGATGATATATATCCAGATACTGGTACTCAATTTAAATCACCAGTTGTATTTAGAACAGGTGTTAGAACAGCTATTGAAGATATGGGTATAAAAATAACAAATTCCAAATATGGATATTTACCACAATAAGAGGATAATAAGAGATGGCAAATTATAATTTAACAAATCAAACAATTAGTGGTTCTTTTGAACAACTAGTACAACACGATAACGATACTAACATCTTGTATGATGGTACAGGTTCTGTTATTAACAACCTAGAAGTAACCTCTTCATTTGCAACTACTGCATCATATGCTATAAATCATGATGACCCAACTTGGGATGAGATACAAAATAAACCAGCAGGAATAGTAAGTGGTTCATCACAGATAATCTTACAAGATACAACGGGTGATTTAAGTGGTAGTAGAATAAATGAAGCAGTTGCACTAGCAACAACAGCATCACACGCATTATTCTCAGAAGAAGCAGAGAATGCAGAACACGCAGATGCAGTACAGTTTCCTGTAATTGCAAAAGAAACCTTAACTAAAGGTGACCCAGTCTATGTTAGTGGATACAGCAATGGTGAAGGAAAACCAGAAGTTCTAAAAGCAGATGCTAGTGATTCTTCTAAGATGCCAGTAGTTGGTTTAGCTATGGTAAATGCAAGTAACAATGACCATATCTTTATCTCAGTAGCTGGAAACTTTTCAGATGTAGATACTGATACTGGTTTAACTAACCCACAAGTAGGAGATACTTTATATGTTGCTAGTGGAGGTGGATACACAAACGTTAAACCAACAGGTACAGACCTTATACAGAACATAGGTGTAATTGGTAGAGTACAACAAAACAATGGAGAGATAGTAGTATCTGCTATACAAAGAAGTAATGATTTACCAAACATAACAAGTGGATATGCATGGGTAGGAGATTCTAATGGAGTACCACAAGCAGTATCAACTGCTAGTTGGGATGCAGCTTTAACTGAATTGAATACATTTACTGCATCTTACTATATTGATTCAGCATCATTTGATACAAGAATAGATGCATTAGTTGTTAGTGGTAGTGGAGCAGATTGGAATACAAACTTAATTAACATTCCAAGTGGTATTATAAGTGGAAGTGAACAATTACCAAGTGGTATTATAAGTGGTTCAGAACAATTACCAAGTGGTCTTGTTAGTGGTTCAGACCAATTAAGTGGTTCATTTGCTAGATTAGATGCACCGAATTTATTTATAGACACACAGACTATTGAGAGTACTTTAATTGTATCTCAATCAGCAGGTATAACTGGTTCAATCATGCACTTCCCACAGACAGGTGGTGGAGGATTACAAGGTCTTGCATCTAATAGATTCTATAATCCTGGTGGTCCAAACTTATTTGAACAATCTTATCAAGGAATTGATAAATACGTCTTACAGACAGTTGGTACTGGTGAAATGGAAATAAGTGCTGCAACAAGTATGGTACTTAACCCAGCAACATCTGGTAATGGTCAATTAGTATCTACTAAGATAATGACTCAACAAGATTCAGCAATTAGTGGTACTGGTCAAAAAGATTCTATTACAATTGGAGCATATACTGGTTCAAATGGTGTAATTTATACATCAAATTTATTTGGTCTACAAAATTATCCAAGTGATGGAATCAACAATGCATTTGTAATTGGTAAGTACAATAGTTCATTTAACAAAGTATCAGAAGCAAGAGTAGATGAAGGTAAAGTTCAATTAACAATTGGTAATGGTGATTTTGATTATGACTTTATACAGATTGCTGATAACAACCAAGGTCAAACTCAAATTACACTTAAATCTGATTTCATAGTAGGTACTGGTACTACAGGTATAAACAATGTAAACATTGGTGTTAATCACCCAACATCTCAATCACTTTTCGTTGCTGATGGTGCTTCACCAAGAATTCAAGTTTATTCTCAAACAGATGCAGCATCAAGTGGAATTAATATTGAGTTAACTGGTGTTACTTCAGTAGATGATATAATAATCAATGGTAAAGTTAGTTCAGAACTACAAGGAGTAGGTGTTAATAACAATACTGCATCGATTGATTTCGAATCAGCACAGATGGCAGTATTAGATTTACCAGCATCAGGTGATACTTTACTTGATTTAGTAGGACCAGCAAATGGTCAAGTACTTAATCTATTAGTGAAACAAGGAGGTAATGGTACAGTATCTTTACCATCGAATCTTAAGATGGCATCAGGTAGTGCGTACTCACCTACAAATGGAGCAGGTTCAAGAGACCTTCTAACTTTTGCTACATACGATTACAGTTCAACAAATGAAATTTATTTAGTTAACGCAGTTAATTTAGTTTAAGATTATGCCAGGATTTATTCTCAACCCAATAGCAATATATGGTTCGGAGCCAGGGTTTCAACCACCACCACCATACACACCAACTTATAATGCAATATACTTTTCTGGTATAGACCAATATTATTATAGTGGTTCTAACTTATTTGGTGATCCAGATAGAAGGGGTGGTATAAATAGAACATTTTTTGATAATAGTGGTTCTCTTGAATCTCCAAACCAATGGATAATAACATCAAATGGTGTAGGTACAGGAGAAACTCCAATACTAACTAGAGCAGGAGGTTCTTTAAGAGATACTGTACTTCAATATTGGGATATAGAATCTGGTTCAACATCTTATAAAAGATTACAGACTACTAATAAACTTGAGTTTCCTTTTGCACAAATGGAATATGCAGATACATTTCCAGATACAGGTGGTACTGGACGTGGTATAGAAACATCTCAAGATGAAGAATACGCACTATTCTATGGAGAAGAATTTTTAAGAACATCTGCAACTGATACACATGAAAGTGGTATTGCTAAATTACCTTATTCTACCATTACTTCTTCTTACGCAGGAGATTCTACATTTAAAACAAATATAGGAAGTGGACCAAATAACTTAACTCGTGGTGGTTCAGGAGGCCGAATAAATAAATTACACATTACTTCTGCTAAAAAGATTGGTGTTTGTCACAATGCTGTAGGTTGGGATAATGTTACTGGTTCAGTACAAGAGTTTGTAGTTTTAAATAATGATGGTTCACAAGATTATAACTTTTCTTTTAGTGGTTCTTGGACTAATGCAGCTGGAGATGAACAAAACAATGGTTCAACTCTTGCAACTTATTACTTTGATAATCCTGCAGATGGAAAGAAAAGATGGATTGTTGCAGGTTCATTTAAGAAATTTAACGGAACAACTTACAATCATATCTTAGCGTTTGATGAGACTGGTTCTATTGATACTACATTTAACTCATTTGGTGCTGGTTTTAATTCTACTGTTAAAAACATTTTTAAAGTAGATGATGATTTTATGTGTGTAGTTGGTGAATTTACTACATACAATGGTAGTAACGCACAAAGAGCAGTTGTACTAAGATATGATGGTGCTATGTTAGGTGGTATGACTTCGAACGATGGTAATGTAATTTATGATGGTGTATTCTATGATGAGTACTTATATCTAAGAGGTGATTTTATAAACTGGCAACCACAAGGAGGTAGTTCTATATTTGCTAATGGTATTGCATCTGTTAAAACAGATTTCGCAACTGTAAACCCAAATTACTTTACAGGTACTGGTTCATTTGAAACTGAATTTGGTTATTCTGATATATTTGATACAGGTTCATCACAACCAGTTGAGGTTTTCTTAGGATAAGACATATGTATAGATAATCAATTTGTGCCAACAAATTTTTACTCACTAAAGACCCGTTATAGAAATGTAGCGGGTTTTTTTCGTTTTATTAAGTATTGTTATACTTATACTTAAACGGTGAAAGGTATCATGATAAACAATTATATACAAGAGAACTACGAAGAAATTCTAAGGAAAGTTAAAGGTGTAACACGTCATCATCATTTAACAGAGGATTTACTACAAGATTGCATTCTAAACTTTTTAGAAAAAGGACCTGATTATATATCAAAGGTTCTAAGAGATAATAAGGTACAACATTACCTTGTTAGGATGGTCTATATTCAATTTAATTCAAAGACATCACCATTCTATATGAAGTACAGAAAAGCATCTCGTAAATCACAGAATATAGATGATTACAATATAGAGTTACCAGAAGATAAGAAAGAAGAAAAAGTAGATTCACAAAAACTTGTAGATGATATAAAGATTTATATCGGAAACCTTCCTTTATACGAAAAAACTATTTCACAGAGATTTTACTTTGATAATACATCTCAAAGAAATATGAGTAAGGAATATGGAATTAATCGCATCCATATTGCAAAAGGAATAAATAATGTTACAAAAAACATAAAACTAAATTTTAACAAAGACGATTATAAAACAGAGTAATATGGAAACAGATATTGTTGGCTACAAAGGAATGTACAAAATCACAGAAAAAGGTCATGTATATTCTTACAAATACAAAAAGAAAAGAAGATTAAAACCACAGAAAGCATCACAAAGTAAAAAAGGATATTATCAAGTTCGTTTATTTGCTGGAAAAGGTGATACAAAAGGTACACTATTTTATGTACACAGATTAATGTGGCAAACATTTATAGGTGAAATACCTAAAGATAAAGAGATGGACCATATAAATGGTGATACTAAAAACAATAGTTTAGAGAACTTACAAATCTTATCTCGTAGAAGGAACGTAGAAAAGTTTAATGATGTAAAACATGGTCCTTCACTTAGAGCAAGAAGAGATGAGTTTATAGAATTATATAAGAAACTAGGTACATACGAATTAGTTGCACAAGAAGTTGGTGTAACGTTTCAAAGAGTGTATAGAGTAATTAAAGATATAATACATACAAAAGATAAGACAGGTAAATACAGCACTAGAAGGTTTAATCCTGATTTGCATGATGATTATACTGATATAGATTTTAGAAAAGGAAAGATATGAAACTAGGATGTAAAATAAAATTAGGAACTTGGTTAGAACAATTGATAGATTGGGTAACCTTTGGTAATGGTAAGTACTACGCATATATCGTTGCAGTAAAATGGTTCGGTTACGAATCTTGCGGATGTGATGAAAGAAGAGATTGGTTAGATAACTTAACTTGTAATAAAAATGAAAAAAAATAAAATACAATTAACATTCGAACAAGAAGCAAATACACTTGCGTTTATACAATACTGTCAAGGACACTCTATGAGAGGAGATTGTAGAGAACATATGTATGAGATATACCAATTGTTTATGAACGATGGTAGAAATAGTGGTGTATGTACTTGTTTAGATTCAGATACTGCAAAGAAAGTAGATAACTTTATAACACACTATACGTTTTCTGATGAAACAAGAAAGACACCAAAGTTTCATTCTTTACTACCACACCTTGCGTTGATAGAAGAATCAGCAAAAGAACCTTTAGAAGAAAAGAGTACAGTACAGTTAGATGAAATAGATTTAACTAAACTAAACAAGACACTAAAGAAAATTACAAAGAAAGCAAAGAAAGTACCTGTCAAACCAGTAAAGAGTAGAAAGACACATGGTACTAAACCGAAAGACAAATAAGACATGACTAAAAAGCAGAAAGTATTAAAGGCATTAGAAGAGACACATGGTGTTGTTACAGAAGCTTGTAAGAAGGCAGGATTGGCTCGTGGTCAATTTTATGTCTATATGAATAATGATGAGAAGTTTAAAAAGAAAGTAGAAGAGATACAAGATAGTGCAATAGATTATGTAGAATCACAATTGTTTAAGAACATTAGAAAAGGAAACATAACAGGTCAAATCTTTTATTTAAAGACAAAAGGTAAGAACAGAGGATATGTTGAAAGACAAGAAGTACAACAAGAAACAACTGGTTCTATTCATTTTGATTTCTCATGAAGAAGTTTAAAGATACCTATCGTCCCTTACCCCCTAACTGTACTATAAAACCTTCAAAGATAAACGGTCTAGGTTTATTTGCATTAGAAACTATTCCAATCAACTATAACTTTGGTGTGACACATCATTGGTTAGATGAAGAATGTATTAGAACTCCTTTAGGTGGGTTTCTAAATCATTCAGAGAATCCTAATGCATTTATCGTAGATGATGGAGAAATAAGAACTATGTTTTCTGTCAGAGAGATAAAGAAAGATGAAGAGATAGTAGTTTATTATAAATTATACTAATGAAGTTTAAAGGTTTTAAACCATATGATTTCCAAAAACAAATAATAGATGATATCCTTAGTAAAGATGATATGTTCTACACTATGGTATGTGGTAGGCAGATTGGGAAAACTCTTCTTCTTATTAATATGCTATTATATTATAGTATTAATAACCCTCGTACTACCTTACTGTGGGTATCTCCTTATTACTCAATGGCTGTAAAAGTTCTATCACAAATCTTAGATGCAATAGAATTTACACCAATTACCAAAGAAGCAAATAAATCAGAAAAGATAATAACCCTTATAAATGGTTCTCGTATCTATTTTAGAAGTGCAGAGAAACCAGAAACTATCAGAGGTCTATCAATAGATTATGCGTTCTTAGATGAATCCCAAGATATCTCAGATGATGCGTTTAACAAAGCAATATTACCTACCTTAACCGCAAAAGGAAAGAAATGTTTAGTTGCAGGTACACCTAAATCAAAGAACTGGTTCTATACTTACTTCCAAAGAGGTAGTGAAAAGAACTATAACTCTTATACTGCACCTTCTTCTATATCTCCTTATGTATCAGAAGAGTTTTTAAAAGAACAGAAAGAATCCTTACCTCCTGCAATCTTTAACCAAGAGTTCGAAGCACAATGGCAAGAAGGAGATGGTGAAGTATTTACCAACATAGATGGTGTCTGTATTTTAGATAGTTGGTTATCTACAAGAGATAGAACCTATGGTGGTTTAGATATTGGAACAAAACAAGATTACACTGTCTTAACGATTTTAGATAGAGATGGTAGAACAGTTCATATGTGGAGAGAACGTGGATTAGAGTACTCTCAAATCGTTGATAAGGTGGTCTATCTATGTAAACAATACAAGACAAGTTTGATGATAGAAGCAAATGGTATAGGAGACCCTGTCTATGAGATGATTCGTAAAAAGTATAGAGATGTAAAACCTTTCATTACTACTAATACATCTAAAGAAAATATTATAAGAAGATTGATTAGTGATATTGCAGATTCTAACATAGAACTACCATCACCTAATTTATTTCAACCCCTTTACCAAGAACTACAAATGTTTCAGTACAAATACCTACCTAGTGGTAAAGTAAGTTATGAAGCAATGAGTGGATTCCATGATGATACAGTTTTATCACTTGCAATCTGTAATTGGTTAAGAATAGAAAACCCACAAAGTAGAAAACTCCACATCTCTTCTCTTAGGTAGTATTATACCAACTAAATTACACAAATATAATATCATATAAAGTAAAATTATGAGTAAAGAAATAACAATAGAGATACCTGAGGTTATTACGGTAGAACAATACCAAAAGTTTGGTACGTTAGACCATCTGAGTAATACAGAAAGAATAATCAGAATTGTATCTGCTATAACTGGCAATAGTGAAAAAGAAGTAGGTAGGTGGAATGTTGCCAATCTATTTCAGATTTACAAAGATTTACAATTGAGAGTAAACGAATTAGAACCTGTCTTTCTTCCTATCTTTGAGTGGGAAGGAGAAACTTGGGGATTTCAACCAATTCACAAGATGAGTGCAGGAGAATATATCGATTTAGAAACAAGATTAAAAGAAGGTGTAATTAAATTACATGAAGTCATTGCAATCTTGTACAGACCGATAGAGAAACATAGATTAAATTCATTTGAATGGAAACTTAAACACAATTACAAGTATGTGATTGGTAAAGCAGAAAATCTATTCAAGTATTATAGTTTAGAAGATTATGATGTAGAGAAACGTACATGGAGAGAAGAGAGATTTAAAAGTTTACCAGTCAATCTTGCTTTAGGTGCATACAATTTTTTTTTGTTCGTAGGGGAGAGGTTATCAAAAGATTTACGAATCTCTTTCCAGAAAATGTATCAGGAGATGACGAAGGAGGAGAGGAAAGAACTGGAAGTATCGCTGAACACTACTCTTGGTTCTACACCCTTTATCACCTTGCCAAAGATGGAGGAATCCTCCACTTAACTGGTGATGAAAAGGTAACTGATGTTAACTTTATTACAATGTTAAACTATTTAAGTTTAGAAGAAGAGATAAATAAAGAAGAAAGAAGAGAACAAAAAAGAGTACAACAACAACAGAGTTGGAGAAAATAAGATGATAAATTACCAAGAAATAGTAAATGTATTTGAACTAGCAGTACAAGAAAACAAATTCTATAAAGGATTTGGTCATGGTTCTATTGATAATTTAGATGCAGTAGTAAACAGAGGATATCCTCTTCTTTTTATGAGACCTCTTTCATCTCAAGGTTTAACTGGTCAAGATGGTAGAGTAAGAACACTTACTTTCGAATTATATTCTTTAGATGTACCTAAGATTTCTGATGAAGATAAAAGATTTAGTTTATCTAATACAGAACAAGGTATATATGATGTCTATGCATATTTCTTAGATGGACCAGTACAATATGATTTCTCACTTTCGTTTGTTAACATAGTACCTCTTATAGAAGCATTTGGAGATAAAGCTGCAGGATGGGTAGGAACAATAAACATAGAATCAACTGCATCAGGTATATCTTATTGTAAGATTCCTGGTTATGTTCCACCAACACCTACACCTACTCCTACTGCTACACCTACACCTACTGTTTCTCCAACACCTACTATATCACCTACTCCTACAAGTTCTCCAACTAGTACTCCTACACCAACAACATCACCAACTGGTACACCTACTCCTACACCTACAACTAGTCCAACAGCAACACCTACTCCAACACAGAGTAGTACACCAACTCCTACGCCTACGGCAACAGATATACCTCCTACACCTACTCCAAGTAGTTCACCTACTCCTACTCCAACTGCAAGTAGTACACCTGGACCATCACCAACTCCAACCCCTACACCACAAGTGTACTGGCATGGAGCTCAAAATAATTTTGTAGGAACACAAGATTTAACTTACTTAGATGAAAACAACTTACCACAGACACAATCTCTAGGTATAGGTGAGAATGTAATCTTTGCAGCAGTAACTGGTTCTGCACTTCTTTCAACTGGTACCACAGGAGTCCATGGTTCAGATATTTTATTTGGAACAACATATCCAAGTGTACAGACGGGTTCTCAAACAGAAATAACATCATCAGGTTTCTGGTTAAGTGGTCAAGTAGATGTAGTATTCTATAATCAAATTAACTCAACTGATGTAACTGCATCATTCTTTAACAATAGTACTACTACTACTGTTTGTGTTGCTGATACTGGTTCACTTTACAATACAGATACTGGTAAAATTACAACCAATATAACTGGTCAATCTTGTCCAATAGCATATTATTATGTTGCTGAAGGTGGAGAATCAAGTGGTGGTACTTTAACTTATGTAGATGAAAACAACTTACAAGTAACACAATCACTATCGGTAGGACAATTAGAATTCTTTGGAGCAGTTAGTGGTACAGTAGATATTACAGGTGCTGGTTCACAGTTCTTCTTCTCAAACACACCATTTGGTTCAGTATTCTCTACTAACCCAACAGTTGGTACTGAATATATTGTTTCACAATCAAGTGGTGCATTACCAAACTCTGATGATGTAGTATTCTATTCTAAACCAGATTCAAGTACTTTAACTTATGAGTTTATGCCAGCAATTGGTAGTTGTAGAGCATACCACATTATAACTGCAGATACAAGTTCATTCTATGTTGATCCAGATGCAGGTGGAGTAAGTTACTTCTTATCAGGTTCTCGAACTTTAACATCATGGCCTAGTGTAGATTATGACCCTTATTTTAATAATTGTTAAGATATGAAAAATGTAAACAAAGTACTTAAAGATTATGCAAGAGTTTTACAAGAGGCTCTAGTAGATGGTATTCTACAAGAAGGTCTTTTGGGTACTGGTGAACTTGGAAGAAGTGTAAGAGTAAATTACGATGAAAATAAAGAAGTATTTTCTATTCAAATGGAAGATTATGGTTTCTACCAAGATAGTGGTGTAAGTGGTATAAGAAGAAAACAACCAAGAAACGCAGAATCTCTTTTTCAAACTGGACAGTTTCGTTCAGAAGTTATAGGTGGTTCACTTCCTTTTCCTGCTAGAAGAAGTATTGCAGAGAAAGGTTTTAGACCAAGACCATTTATCAATCCAGCAGTAGAAAGAACTTCTGCTAATTTAGAAGGTCCTTTAACAGAAGCAGGTATAGAAGATATAGATGAAATGGTATTAGATATATTTAAACAGAACGGAGCACAAGTATAATGGCAATAACAGTAAATCAAGACCCATCATTCTTTAATGTTACAAGTAACCCAGTTGTATTTGTTGCATCATCAGATAATACTACCTTAAATCAATTTCAGTATGTCTTTGATGTTAGAACTTCACCTGATAATACTTTACGAGCTAGAATAAAACAATATCCTAATCCAGATGGTAGTGCGGTAGTTGATGTATCTCATGTAATGAATGATTATATTACATTCGATGCAGATAACTTTTTAAATACTGGTATACAAGATGTATTTGGAAAAGAATACAGATACTTTAGAGTATTTGTAGGAGAAGAGTATGGAACATCACCTTCATCATCAGTAACACTTTACGATGGTTTAGGTTCAGTAGGAGACCCTGCAGTGACAGGTCCTAATGCAAGAGGTAACAATTATTCTGCATGGGCAGGTGCAATAGATATTACACCTGGTATTACTTCTTCAACTGGTGGTTGGAACTTTGGTGATTACTATGGAACTGGTTCGATAGATTATCTTTTAACTAACTTTCGTTCAACAGATTTAGGTGCGTTTCCTACAAATCATAAAATAGGAAAAGAAGATTATTCTCTTTTACCTGCAATAGATTCTAATACAAACTTATCAACACAGACTACAACTGTAACTCTTTTTAATGCATCAAACAATTCTGTTGGAGGTGCAACCTTAGACCCAACACAAGCAGGGTTGTATATAAATTATATTCCTGCAGGTCCACAAAACTTTTTAGATGCTGGTTTATTTACACAATCACAAATAAATCAAACCGCATGGTATAGTATAGTAAATGCAGGTGATACAACTAATTTACTTAAAACTTATACAGTAGAAGAATGTAATAACAACTACGAAAGAAGAAACTTTATGTTTATTAATAAGTGGGGTCTATGGGAATCATATGGTATGAATACTCCTTTACGTCAACAAAGTGCTATTACTAGAGATGAAATGAAAAAATCAGTAGTACCTTATTCTAGTACAACTGCAGTAAACTCTTATAAGTTAAGAGGTAGTGAATATTATAGCACAAGTATATCTGATAGATTCCAAATTACAACACCATTTGTAACTGGAGATGAATCTAAATTTATTACTGAACTAATTGAATCACCACAAGTTTACTTGCAAGTAAATAACTTAGATATGGGATTAGGAAGTACTATAAGTAAAACATTTGTACCTGTACAAATAACAAATTCAGGATATACACACAAAACATCAAACTTACAAAAGTTATTTCAGTTTGATATAGAATATAAGTTAGCGAATCAAAGACCAGGTAGATAGATGCATCAAAGTGTAATAGTTAGAGTTATATGGGATAATACAACTTACGATTTGGACATTCAAAAGGATGTCCCTTTACGTTTAGATGTTAGTGCAGTAGAGAACACCGAAATTGGTGATTTCTTTGGTGTAGGTTCTCAAACTTTCGAATTACCAGGTACTAAGGACAATAACAAGTTCTTTAACCACGCATATAACATCGGAGCAGAGGATATCCCTGGCTTTTCCAATACAATTGATGGTATGGTTGTCGTCAATGGAGATACTGTCTTAAAAGGACAATTTCAATTATTGAATATCATCAAAGATGAACGAGGATATGTAAATTATAAAGTACAGATAACTGATGAAACAGTTCAGTTTAAAGATGCAATACAAAACAAACTAATTACAAATGCTGATTGGGATGATTATGAACACACACTTAATGTAGCAAACATTACAGGTTCTTGGCAAAATGAATTATTAGATGGTAAGGTTTATTATCCTCTTGCTAATTATGGATATGATGACCCAGAATCACAAGGTAACTATCCTCAATTTGCTTTTAGTGGTACTGGTTTTAATGGTAATTTCTTTAATGTTAAAAACCAACCTATACAACCTGCACAATTCTTACCTGCAATTAAAGCAAAAGATACCCTAGAAGTAATTTGTGCACAAGCAGGATTTAGTGCTACTGGTGATTTTATCAATAGTGGTTATTTCTCTAATTTATATCTTCTTCCAAAAGCAAAAGAAGGTATTGGTATTGTAATTAGTGGTTCAGAAGAAGCAACTGGTTACGCGATAAACGATTACAATCAAGTAGTACCTGCACACTCAGGTGGTGCAGGATTTACAACCTTAGACCCTCTTGCGTTAAATCAAGTTGTAGTAGACCCACAAAACAAATTCTTTGAATCTGGTTCTGAAGGATATGGTTATTATCTTGCAGATGGTAATGGTACATATGAAGCATCAGCACAGATTGGATTCTTTAATCCTGTCTCATTTGGTACTGCAGTAGTAGAAGTAGAATTGTTTATAATCAGAGGTACTTTCCCTTTTAGTGGAACAGTAGTTGATTCTGTAACACGAGAGTTTCGTTCTCAAGATGGATTCCAAACATTTACACTTAGTTGTGGTGGTTCTTGGAATTCTACATCTACTGAAGATGTTTGGTGTAGAGTAGGATATAAGACAATAAGTGGTACACCACCTAATTTAAATCTTTTTGGATTTAGTTCTAAATTAGAAATAAATAGTGCACCAGAAGTATATAATAACGCAACTGTTAACATGGGGTTACAGTGGCCAGCAGATGTAAAATCAATTGATATTGTTACTGGTATAATGCAACAATTTAATTTAGTTGCAATACCAAGTACAACACAAGATAAGACAATAGAGTTTTTCCAATTCGATGAATGGATTAGAAGTGGTAGAGTAAAAGATTGGACAGATAAGTGGGATACTGCAGTAAGAATAGATATAAATCATACAGTAGATGAAGAACCACAACAGTTAATCTTAGGTAATGAAGATGATGCAGATAGATTCTCAGTAGAAGCAAAGGAATCAGACCCATTCTTCCAATATGGAACTTTAAGAATACTTGCAGATAATAATATTTCACAAGGTTCTAAAACTGTAAAGAACGCATTTGCACCAACAGTACTTGGTGGACCTTTTATTAGTGGTTCACTAACACAAGAAGGAAACCCTACAAACAATATTGATTTAAGTTCTAACTTTGCATTCCCACACTTATATAAGTTTGAGAACAACCAATTAAAATCTTATAAGTTTAGAACAAGAATAGGATTTAAATCTAACAACACATTTCCAAGTGGTTCAGATATATACAGATTATCTTTAGGAACTGGTGTAAGTGATGCTGTTTTAATTAGTGGTTCTTATGGTACTTTATCAAATGTAAATGGTTTACCTGCAGTACCAGGAGCACCTGATTTACATTTTAACAATACCTACTTTAAGTTCGCAGGAGCTGGTTTAAATTTAAGTAATACAACATCTAACTTTGATACCTATTGGAAAACTTACATAGATTCTTTATATTGGGAAGGTAACAGAAAAGTTACGTTAGATATTCTTTTCTCACCAGAAGAATATAAAGATATACAATTAAATGATATTATCTTTATCAAAGACCAAAGATATAGAATAAACAAAATAAAAGGATTCAACTTAGTTAACAATGATGTAGTTACAGTTGAATTAATTCGTTTATATCCTGCATACTCTGGTCAGATTGATTGTGATATGAACTTTGATTTAGAATTAACAGATGCATCATTTGATTTTACTGCAGTACAAGGTGGTATTGCTCCAACTCCTACACCTACACCTTCTCAGACTCCTACTGCAACACCTGGTCCATCTCCTACACCTACTGGTACTCCTGGTCCTTCACCAACACCTACCGCAACTGCAACAGTACTAGGTTTAATTGGTGGTGAAAGTGCATCAGTATTCTTTGATTTAGAAGATACTGTTAACTGTTACGCAGGTGGTTCAACAATAACTAACTTAGGTAATGCAACTCCAACTTGGGATGTTGTTGGTAATTGGAATTACAATACTAGTTCTCTTTACTTAGAATCTATCGGTACATCATCATTTGAAACAGCATCTGCAATTGTTAATCCTGATGGTGATTTATCTCTTGGAACTAATGGTGAAAAATCAGCAATGATGTTCTATTGGAAAGCAAAACAAAATTATGGTACACAAGGATATGAATACTTATTTGGTTCATCACCAGACCAATCAGAAGAAGTTGGTGTATGGGATACTGGATTAGGGAATGTATTTAGATACTTTAAGAATGCAAACAAAGCTATTACTACAATAGGACCTGATGATTCAATAGGTGGTAATAACTTTAAAGATGATTTCAATACGTTAGTATTTGAATTTATTGCTAATCCAGGTCAAGGTCAAGGTATCGCTAATATGAAAATAAAATCATCTCTTGATGATTTCGCTACATCTTATCCATTTAGTGGTTCTCTTGCAGGATTCTCTGAGTTTGATAATATCTTCCAACACATGGGACAGTGGAAGAAATTTGCTATGTTTAGACGTCAAGAGTTTACACAAGACCAATTGAAATCTATACATTGTTACTTTGAGAATGAAGTAGGATTAACAGTAGGTAACCAATATTACTGTCCAGGTACTGTAACACCAACACCAACAGGTACACCAGGTTCATCACCTACACCAACTCCTACTCCTACACCTAGTAGTACACCATCTGGTCCTACTCCTACTCCAACCCCTACTACAACTGCTGCGTTTGCAACTAGAGCAATTGATGGTTTCTATAACATTGGTACTTATGGTCCTTGTTTTGAATCAAGATTCCCAGGACCTGTTTACATAAACTCACAAGTAGATTATGTACAAGTTGGTGATGTTCTTTACGAAGATAGTGCGTTAACTACTCGTTTATCTGGTTGGACTAATTTATTAGAAACAGATACTGGTAAAATGTGGTTGTTCGAAGCTAGTGGAGTAGATGTTGGTTTAGTAACAGATGAGGTGAATGGATGTCCTACACCTGTACCTACTGCTACACCTGCACCAACACCAACTGCAACCTCAACAGTTTATACTCATAGTTTAAGAGCAAGAACATTTGTTGATGAATTCTTCTGTAATGGAACTTATACTTCTACAAGATATACAATCGGTGGTGCTACACTTTCCGAAGGTGACCAAGTTTGGACAAATGCTTCTCTAGCGAATAGAGATGGTTATGGTTATTACTATGAGTATTCTACTGGCAAGTATTGGTTTAAAGAAGGATTCTCTTTTGGTGTAACAGAGGTATCTAACCCATGTCCTACTCCAACACCTACACCTACACAGACTGCTACTCCGTTACCATCTCCTACACCAACACCAACAGTTGATTTAAGAACTTATAGTGGTGGAGCAGCGTGGAGTAACTATAATACAATCTGTGATGGATTTGGAACTGATGTAACACTTTATACAGATGGCCCAATTGGTACTGGTTCATATATGTACGAGGATAGTTCTCTTACAAACCCATTTGATTTTTATCAGTACTTTATAGATGATATAACAGGTATTGGTTATCAGTTTAATGACCCTAATTCATTTGGATATATAAGATTTACTAATTCTAATCCTTGTCCACAACCTACTCCTACACCAACTCCTACTCCTTCGTTCAATACGTTCAACGCAGCGTTTACAGATATTACATCATCATTCTGTAACGAAACTAACCAAGGATTTGTAAGAGGAACTTATGGAATACAAGGTATTGGTAAAACAATTTATTGGGAAAATGGTACAACTAAAGCACAAGGTTGGGATTACTTTAGAAATGAAGATACTGGAGATATTTGGGAAGTTGATGATTCAACTGCAGAGATTACAGGTTTCTATGGTACAGTAAACTGTCCTACACCTACTCCAACTCCTACACCTACTGCAGCAGGACCAACACCAACACCAAGTAGTACTCCTGCACCTACATCAACACCAAGTCCAACTCCTAACTTCCAATCGTATGCGGTTGAACCTTGTTTTGGAAGTGGTACATTCTATTATAGATACGATGGTACATTACCTTCTAATTTCTTCTATGATGGACAGTGTTATAGAGTAATAACAACAACAACGTATTTTGATACAGACCCAATAATTCCAAATGATTTCTATTCATCATGTAGTGATTGTGATTTAACTAATTAAAGATAAGATATGGCATTATATACATACACATTGGAACTAACACAATTCGGAGGAGATTCTGGACCAAATTACAATGTCTATTATTCAACAGATTGTAATACATACACTTACGCAGATACTGTATCTTTAACTGGTCTAGGTTCACAAGTAGAAATAGAATTAGAAGAAACTACAACTTGTGTAAAGTTACAATCTATTGGTGAATTTGAAAATGAGGTAATTAGTGGTAGTGGTGTTCCTACTCCTACTCCTTTACCTATAACTTATCGTGTTACAGTAGAAGATAAAAACTCTACTGGTCCTAATTATAATATTTTACAAGATACTATTGGTAATGGTACGTTTGATAGATTTGATGTAATTAATTTACCAAATGAAGGAGATAGTGCATTGATATATCCTTCTTCTAGTGCTCTTGCAATACAAGTAGAATCTGTTGGTACTTGTGATACAATACAGACATTTAGTTTAGGTTTATTACCAACACCTACCCCAACACCTACTCCTACTCCTACAGGTCCTACTCCTACTCCAGGTCCAACAAGTACACCAGGTCCAACTGGCACACCTACTCCTACACCAAGTGCTACACCAGTTCCAACTAGTGCAGCAGTTAATTGTCAAGGATATCAAATTAAAAACACTGGTTCTCTTGCAGGTTCATCATTTACATTTACAGGTTGTATGGATTCTGTTTCTTATACATTTAACAATGTTCAAAATGATGCATACTACATTGTAAGTAAAACAACACCAACAACTAGTGGTGATGCATATGTAGAAGGTCCATTTGGATATAAAGAACCGTGGAATGGATTTACATCAGGTTCTTGGGATACAACAAAAGTTCAACCACTTGATATTAGAACTGGAGTTGATAGAGCAATTGTACAATATTACGATAGTGATGAATGTGCGTTTGTAACTGCTTCGATAGATGGTAACTTTACTCGTATAGATGTTAACGCGGTTAGTGGTTCTCAAATTGAATTTGGTCTACCAACAGTAAATCGTGGTACAGTAACAACTGATGGAACTTGTTCTATACCACCACCAACTCCAACCCCTACACCTACAGCAACTCAAGGATGTTTTACAATTAACAATTACGCATCAGCATTAAATGCACAAGATGCTTGTTGTACTCAAGTAAGTTTTAAACCATTGTATTGTGATGCAAGTACGATATCACAAGTAACTGCAGTTTATACAGATTCAAGTTGTTCAACTCTTAAGAGTGGTGGAACATATCATACAGTTGATTTCAGTAATTACTACTATTGGACTGGTGCTTCATTCGTAGGACCTACTACTTGTCCAGCTTGTCCATAACCACAATATATATTCATATATAATATTATAAACAGTAGTATTATGAGTAAAATATTTGTACAAATAGCCTCTTATAGAGACCCAGAACTAGTACCCACGCTTGAAGATTTATTAGATAAAAGTGATACACCAGAAAACTTAAGAGTGTGTATTGCATGGCAACATTCTCAAGAAGATGAATGGGATAACTTAGATAAATTTAAAGATGATGATAGATTTATTATCTTAGATATACCTTATGAAGAATCATTAGGTGCTTGTTGGGCAAGAAATAAAATACAACAAGAATATACTGATGAAGAATATACACTACAATTAGATTCTCATCACAGATTCGTAAAGGGTTGGGATACTAAACTTATCACAATGTTAGAGAACCTTCGTAAGAAAGGACATAAGAAACCTCTACTAACTTCTTATATTAGTTCTTATGACCCGAAGAATGACCCAGAGGGTAGAGTTAATACTACTTGGGCTATGAAGTTTGATAGATTTATACCAGAAGGTGCAATATTCTTTTTACCTTATCATTTAGATAACCCACCATCAGAACCACTACCTGCTAGATTCTTCTCTGCACACTTTACATTCGCAGATGGTACATTCGCAACAGAAGTACAACATGACCCACAACTTTACTTTCATGGTGAAGAAATATCTCTTGCAGTTCGTGCATGGACATGGGGTTATGATTTATTTCATCCTAACGAAACTCTTGCATGGCATGAGTACACAAGAGTTGGTAGAACTAAACAATGGGATGATGATAAAGATTGGGGTAACAAAAACGAAAGAGCACATTCAAGAGTACGTCAGTTATTAGGAATTGATGGTGAGATTTGTACACCTTGTAATAAACAAAGTTTTGGTAAGTATGGTTTAGGAGATGTTAGAAGTTTAGATGAATGGGAACAATTCAATGGTATTCGTTTTAACGATAGAAGTGTACAACAAAGTGTAATAGATAACTTACCACCAGAAGTAAGAGATGAACCATTTAATCCTAAGTTCCGTCATCCAATAGAGTTTAATCCTAATCAACTAAAAGAAGATGATTATTCTTTCTGTGCAATTATCTTTGAAGATAACGAAGGTGGACAATTGTGGAGAGAAGATGCACCAGAAGCGTTAGTATCAAGTTGGAAAAACCAAGACCATGTAACTCTTTGGAAAGAATACAATGGACCAAAACCATATAAGTGGATTGTCTGGCCACATTCTAAATCAAAAGGTTGGGTAGATAAAATAGAAGTTAAATTATGAGAAACGTATTAACTGGTTGTGTAAACAATGTATCACAACATTTAGATAAAATAAAAGTATGGGTTCGTTCTTTTCAAGAAGTTAGTACTGATGAGATATGTCTTATTGTTATAAATCCAACAAAAGAAGAAGAAATGATATTGGGTGAGATGGGTATATCTATTGCACCTTATAAATTAAAACATGATGAGACTGTAAACAATGTAAGATTACAGTTAGAATGGGAAACTATAAAAGGTCTTAACGCAGATTATGTTTTAGTAACTGATGTATTTGATGTTATGTTTCAAGATAATCCTTTTACAAAGATTGTTGGTAAAGATATAACAGTAGGATGGGAAGGAGTAAAACATTCAGAAGAACCTTGGAATATGGATGTACTTCAAAAATCTTACCCACATAAAACAAACGATTTAAGAGAGTTAATGATTTCTTGCAGTGGTGTTATAGGTGGTAAGAAAGATAAGGTAGTAGAACTTCTCCAAATGATGGATAAGATGACAATGGGTAAAGGTGGACACGATATTAGAGACCAGGCTGTACTAAACATTATCATTCAAGAACAAAAATTAAACATAACACAACTTACTCCATCAGATGGTTGGGTTCTACATTGTGCAGTAGGAGGACCTACAAACTTTTATAAAGATTGGGGATTCCAACGTCATATGATAGAAAGATTCGGTGAAGCAAAGAATATAGATGGTATCATTACTACACAAGATGATAAAATTTACGATATAGTACATCAATTTAACAGAATAGAAACATGGAACAAACAATTGACAACACGATATTTGGTGTAAGTACTTGTCCACAGACACATAGTGGTTGGGAACATCATTGGAAATCATTTCCTTATGAACTCAATTGGATGTGGGATAAGAACGATGATAACGAAGGTAAAGGATTTGTTTACACCGAAGAAGAAATGTGTAAAGGTCTAGGATTTGAAGGTGGTGTTAGTAAAAAACATTATTGGAATTCTTATGGCAATAGAAACATTATTTGGTTCTACGCACATTTTAGAATGTTATGGTTTTTTAGAAACTCACCTAAAAAAGATTACTATTGGTTTTTTGATGATGATGTAACTTGTTCTGATTGGACAGGGTTTATAAATTCTTTTAAAGATAAGGATGACGATTTTATTTCTTGGTTTGTTTTTAGTAAAGAAGATTACAAGAAATTTGACATCAATCCTTTAGATAAAAGAACAACTTCAGAACATATGTGGTTTGAAAGATTTCCAGGCGATGGAGATAAACTA
>Ga0208791_1000305_pt1 | contig 24360 bp, 18 predicted proteins | sample 11_taG_FD_184084 | JGI IMG/M metagenome (GOLD analysis project Ga0208791, IMG submission 184084) | Marine viral communities from the Subarctic Pacific Ocean - 11_ETSP_OMZ_AT15265 metaG (SPAdes) (version 2) | ecosystem: Environmental > Aquatic > Marine > Oceanic | place: Pacific Ocean | collected...
GCTTTGAAACAAATGCAACCGGTGGTAGTGTTACTAACGCGAATGGAGTGAATTATATATATATGGCATTTAAATAAAATTAAATATGGCTAAAAAACGTTTTAAAGATACCGGCGTTGGTAAGTTCTTATTAGAAAAGATTCCCAACGTCGTAGGCGCAATAGCAGGCGACACACCAGTTGGATCTGTAATACAGGCTATTATAGGTGGGTCCGATATGTCTGAAGAAGACAAAAAAATTGCACTTAAAAAATTAGATATTGAAAGAGCTGAAATAGATGGTACGACAAAACGCTGGGTAGCCGACGCAACTTCAGGTTCATGGCTAGCAGCAAATGTTCGTCCTTTAACTTTAGTATTTTTAACAGTAAGCTACGTAGCTGGATGGTATATGGGTTACCCATTAGATTCAATTACAGGTTTACTTACTATTGTCATTGGTGGCTATTTTGGATCTCGCGGAGTGGAAAAAGTATTTGGAAACAGTAAACATAAATAATGAGCGATTTAAAAATTTACGGCATAAACGTCGGCGCGGTAGCTTTTTCAGCATTACCGAACATTAACCCCACTTTGCAAACTATAGTATTAGTTATGACAATAATATATACTGGGATGAATATTTATATTAAATTAAAAGATAGAAGTGAAAAATGAAATATTTCGAAGAATCTGAATTTAGTGAATTTGATAAAATGGATCCAGCACTATTGGCTATGCTAGATGATTTAAGAGAAGCATATGGCTATCCAATTAAATTAACATCGACTTACAGAAGTCCTGAGCACCCTATTGAAGCTAAGAAATCCAAACCAGGCGAACACGCTTACGGGGCAGCAGTTGATATTGCATGTGTAGGAGGTGAAGCAACTTTTAAATTGGTTAAAGCTGCTATTGATGTAGGATTTACTCGCATAGGTATTTCAAGAAAGAACAACTTTGTACATGTAGGCATTGGTTATCTGGGAGCACCGGAGACTACTATATGGACATACTAAAATAAATTAAATGAAATTAATTAGAAAAATAAGCATTGGTCAAGATTATAAAAATGAGGCAATGCACTATTCTGTGGGACAGGAAGTTTATGGTGGTCACACAATATCCGATATTCTAGAGGATGATGGTGCATACAAAATATTTATAAAAAAGAATGATGAAATATTGCCTTGGAAATTTTTTAATAAAAACATGGCAGTATCCGTAGAATATAACCTAGACTATTAATGCGATCACTTTATAACTATATTATATATTCTGAAAACAGATATAATAATTCTACAACGGTAGAAGATAAAGAATTAATACTGAATACAGAAATATCCGAAAGGGATTATATGTATACAAACAGAATTGGTAAAGTTATTTCGTTACCCGCACTATTAAATAGTGAATTAAAAAAAAATGACGAAGTTATTTTGCATCATAATGTATTTAGAAGATGGATTGATATACGCGGAAAAGAAAAGAATTCTTCTAGCTTTATAGATGAAAACCAATTTTTAGTTTCTCCAGATCAAATATATGCGTATAAAAGAAATGGTGAGTGGAAGTGTTTAAGCGATTATTGCTTTGTAAAGCCTATAGAAAACGATTCTAAATGGAGTGTTTTAAAAGAAAAACAATTAAGCGGAGAGCTTGTGTATAGCAACAGCGGTTTAGAAGCACTGGGGGTCTCCAAAGGAGACGTGGTGGGCTTCACGCCTGACTCTGAATACGAGTTTAATATTGATGGTCAAAAATTATATAGAGTTTTATCAAATCAAATTACAATAAAATATGGATCGAAGGAAAAAAGTTATTGAAGCATCTGAAATTGCTTTAATTGAACTTGATAAGGTTATAAGACAAAAAATTAATTTAGTTGAATTAGAACCTGAAAAAGCTAAAATAGCGGCTCAAGCAAAATGGGTTGCAATTGAAGATTCATTTAAAATTATAGAAAGAATAGAAGAGCTATCAACGGATAAAAAAGAAAACAAATCCGTTAAGTTCTTAGGTGTAGAAGACAGAATAAAATAATGTATAAGCAATCACTTTATAATATTCACAAGCACCACCTTGATACTAAAGAAGTAAGAAAAAAAAATAGACTTAAAAAATATAAGTACGGTTACGACGAAGATTTAGATTGCGTAATCATAAGTAAAGACGGTACAATTGGTGAGATATATGAGGTTCAAGGTCTTAAGATAGCAATACCTCAAACCCCTAAAGAAGTAGATGGCAAGAGTCTTAAAAAAGAAGATCAAGTATTTACTAGAAGGGAAAGACCTGAATCTTTAAAAAAAATTAAATCAATACATGAATTTAAAAACCATTCAGAAAAAACTAAAGAACAATATTACGAATATATTGATGTTGAGTTTAATCGTCGTAACGATGGTTACTGGTTCATGTGCAACGGTCAACCGTGTTACATTACAGGGTCACACTATATGTATCTCAACTGGACAAAGATTGACGTGGGCGCACCCGAGTTTAGACAAGCAAACAGAATATTCTATTATTTCTGGGAAGCTTGCAAAGCAGATTACAGGTGTTACGGAATGTGCTACCTCAAAAACAGACGGTCTGGGTTTAGCTTCATGGCATCATCAGAAACTGTTAACGTGGCTACAACATCGCGAGATTCAAGATTCGGTATATTATCAAAAACCGGTGCTGATGCAAAAAAAATGTTTACAGATAAGGTAGTACCTATATCGGTAAACTATCCGTTTTTTTTCAAACCTATACAAGATGGTATGGAAAGACCCAAAACAGAATTGTCTTATAAGTTACCATCAAGAAGATTAACTAGAAACTCTTTTAAAGAGTCTGACGACGAACTACTAGAGCAAGGGTTAGATACAACTATTGACTGGAAAAATACCGGAGATAATAGTTATGATGGTGAAAAGCTTATATTACTTGTACACGATGAATCTGGTAAATGGGAAAAACCTGATAACATACTAAATAACTGGAGGGTTACAAAAACCTGTTTAAGATTGGGTGCTAGAATTGTTGGCAAATGTATGATGGGATCAACGTCAAATGCTTTAGATAAAGGCGGTGATAACTTTAAAAAACTATATTACAATTCAGATGTTGACAAAAGAAATAAAAATGGCCAGACTTCAAGTGGATTATATTCTTTGTTCCTACCTATGGAATGGGGTTACGAAGGATTTATTGATAAGTATGGATACCCTGTTTTTGAAACACCATCAAAACCGATTGAAGGAATTGATGGCGGTCTCATCCGTTCAGGAGTTATTGAACACTGGGAAAATGAAGTAGAAGGGCTAAAGCACGATGCTGATGCTTTAAATGAATACTATAGACAGTTTCCAAGAAGTGAAAAGCATGCTTTTAGAGATGAAACAAAACAATCATTATTTAATTTAACCAAAATATACGAGCAGATAGATTCTAATGAAGAAATGGCGATGAAAGGCTATGTTGCTCAAGGTTCTTTTTCTTGGAAAAATGGAATTAAAGATACCGAAGTCGTATGGACACCAACAAAAAACGGAAGGTTTAAAGTTAGTTGGTTACCTAAGATTGAATTAAGAAATAATATAATTGAAAAAAATGGTATTAAATATGCTGGTAATGATGGGTTCGGAGCTTTTGGCTGTGACTCATATGATATATCAGGAACTGTAGGCGGCGGTGGATCGAACGGAGCGTTGCATGGATTAACAACATTTTCTATGAACCCGGATTTTCCGTCTAGTCAATTCTTTTTGGAATATGTAGCTAGACCGCAAACAGCAGAAATATTTTTTGAAGATGTGCTTATGGCTATAGTTTTTTATGGAATGCCCATATTAGCTGAAAACAATAAGCCTAGATTATTATATCATTTAAAAAGAAGAGGTTATAGAGGTTTTTCTATGAACCGACCAGATAAGCTAAGAGGTGCTTTATCTAAAACTGAAATTGAATTAGGTGGAATACCTAATACATCAGAGGATATAAGACAGGCTCACGCTGCTGCAATAGAATCATATATAGAAGAAAACGTAGGTAGCTTTGAAAACAGACACGGAAACATGTATTTTCAACGTACCTTAGAAGATTGGGCTAAATTTGATATATCTAAACGTACAGCCTACGATGCATCTATTAGTAGCGGGTTAGCCATAATGGCGTGTAGAAAACATTTATATAGACCACGACAAGAAAGAACAACAAAAAAACTTAATTTTTCATTCTCTAAGTATAAGAATGAAGGCGATAGAAGTATGCTAATTAAATAAATATGGCAAAAACACAAAAAGATTATTCTATTTTTCCTAGCCAAGCGGTATCTGACTCCAAAAAAAGAAGTTCTGAGTATGGATTAGAAGTAGCTAAAGCTATAGAACAAGAATGGTTTAACAAAGACAGAGGGCAAGGTAAATATTATCAAACCCGGGATGAGTTTCATAGACTAAGGCTATACGCTAGAGGCGAACAATCAATTAGAAAATATAAAGATGAGTTTGCTATTAACGGGGATTTATCATATTTAAATCTTGACTGGAAACCTGTTCCGATTATACCCAAGTTTATAGACATTGTTGTTAACGGAATGCAGGATAGATTATTTTCTATCAAAGCTTTTGCTCAGGATTCTATCGCTACTGGTAAAAGAACCAAGTACGTTGAAAGTGTGCAAAGAGATTTAGCGGCTAAGCAAATACTTGCAGAAATAGAAGCCGAGCTAGGCGTTGACGCAAGAAATATTCCTGAGTCAGAACTTCCTTCTAATACTGAAGAGCTCGAGCTATATATGCAATTAAATTACAAGCAAGGAATTGAAATTGCACAAGAGCAAGCTATAAACAATATATTTCTTAGAAATAAATATGCTGAGCTAAAAAAGAGAACAGACTATGATAGAGCTGTATTAGGAATTTCTGCTGTTAAGCATTCTTTCAATAATACAGATGGTATTAAATTAGATTATGTTGACCCAGCAAACTTAATATGGTCATACACAGAAGATCCTAATTTTGAAGACTGCTATTATTTTGGTGAAGTTAAAAGAATAAAAGTTAATGAACTTAAAAAACAATTTCCGAGTCTAACTAACGAAGAAATAAAAGATATAACTAGCAAAGGTTCTAATTATAGTAATAATTTTGATTACAATAATACAGACAATGACGATAACAACACGTTAACGGTCTTGTATTTTAATTGGAAAACTTTTGAAAATAATGTATACAAAATAAAAGAAACATCTTCTGGTGCAGATAAAGCAATTAAAAAAGATGATTCATTTAATCCACCAAAAGACAAACGAACAAGATTTAAAAAAGTAGCACAAGCTAGAGAAGTTCTTTTTGAGGGGGTGTATCTGTTGGGTAGTAACAAAATAGTAAAGTGGGAAAAAGCCACAAATATGGTTCGCCCTGCTTCAAATACTAATAAGGTGGTAATGAATTACATTGTTACAGCACCTAGAATGTATAAAGGCAAAATTGATTCGCTTGTTTCAAAAATGACGCCGTATGCTGATTTAATACAATTAACACATTTAAAACTACAACAGTCAATACAAAGAATGACTCCTTCGGGGGTATACATAGACGCGGATGGTTTAGCTGAAATTGATTTGGGCAATGGAACAAGTTATAATCCTCAGGAAGCGTTAAACATGTATTTCCAAACTGGATCCATTATAGGCAGATCATTAACCGTTGATGGAGACCCAAACCCAGGCAAGGTTCCTATTCAAGAGCTGCCAGGGGGCGGAGGAAATCAAGTGCAATTATTAATTGGTGCATATAACCAATATTTGCAAATGATAAGAGATATAACGGGGCTTAATGAAGCAAGAGATGGTTCGGATCCCGACCCCAAATCATTAGTAGGGGTACAGAAGCTAGCGGCTGCAAATAGTAATACAGCTACAAGACATTTGATCGAAAGCAGCATGTATACTACATTAACATTAGCTGAAGCTATATCATTAAGATTTAAAGATGTTTTAGAGTTTCATCCCGCTAAAAAAGCTTTTATTAGCGGATTAGGTAAATTTACAGTTGGCAGTTTAGAAGAACTGAAGAATCTTAATTTACATGATTTTGGCATATTTTTAGAACTTGAACCAGACGAAGAAGAAAAACAACTATTAGAGGCTAATATACAAATGGCTCTTTCCCAGAATAGTATATTTTTAGAAGACGCTATTGACATACGACAAGTAAATAATATAAAGCTTGCAAATCAGCTTCTTAAGTTTAGAAGAATAAAGAAACAAACTGCAGACCAGCAATCTGCTCAAGCAGCGTCTGTTGCTCAAGCGGAGGCGCAGGGCCAAGCGCAGGTGCAAATAGAAGAGGCTAAAGCTCAGGCGGAACAAGTTAAAACAGAATCTAAAATACAAGTTTCTAATGCTGAAAATGAGTTTAGCATTAAAAAGTTAGAAGTTGAAGCTAGGACAAAAAGGGAGCTAATGCAGTTTGAATACGATCTTAATGTACAATTAAAACGCTTAGAACTTGAGGCTCAAAAAGAATTAGCAGAAAAACAGTCAGAAGTACAAGAAAGAATTGCTGATAAAAAAATTAGCTCTTCTAGTATATCTGGCCCACCAAAAACAGAAAAACCAAAAAAATCTTTTGAATCAAAAGGTAATGATGTTTTAGGCGGTATTGATTTATCTAGGTTTGAGCCTAAATAAAATAAATTATTATATTATATTATATTATGGAAGAAAAAATTGAAGTAAACGTAGTTGAGCCTAAAGAACAGGTATCAGCTCAAGAACAGGAAGCCGCTGTGCTTGAAAAAGCAGTAGAAAGCGGAGAGGTCGATTCTAACTATGGGTTTCAAGATGATGGGGTTTACCGTGTAAATATTGATTCCCCACCAAAACAAGAAGAAGAAAATGCCAATAAAGAGCAAAGCACAGATGAGGTATCTGTACGCAACGAACCCGAAGCTAGCGAAAAAGTTTCTGAGCAAAACGAGCAAGAAAAAATTGAAGAACCTGCCCAAGAAACTGAAAAAGAAACGTTAGAGCTGATAGAGCAGGTTGTTGAAGAACAACCGAAAAAAGAAGTTGTACAAGAAACCGTACAAGAAACGATACAGCAAAAAGACCAGCCTGAAAAAGAAATTGAATACCCTGAAGATATTCAAAAGCTAATTAGCTTTATGGAAGAAACAAATGGTACTTTAGAAGATTATGTTAATCTTAATAAAGACTATTCTGATTCTAAACCTACAGATTTAGTTTATGAATATTACAGAAAAACAAAACCTCATTTAGATGAAAGCGATATTTCGTTTATGGTCCAAAACAAATTTGGATATGACGAAGAAGTAGCTGAGGACCAAGAAATTAAAGCTAAACAATTAGCTTTTAAAGAAGAAGTATATAATGCTCAAAAGTATTTTGAAAGTTCTAAAAAAGAATATTATGCAGATCTTAAGTTAAGAAAGCAAAATGATATTCCTGAAGAATATGAAAAAGCTTTTGAATATTACAAACAACAGCAATCTGAAAAAGATGACTGGACAAAACAACAAGAAATTTTTTTAGAAAAAACAGAAAAAGTTTTTAACGACGATTTTAAAGGATTTGATTTTCAAGTTGAAGATAAAAAATTTAGATTTAAAATTGACAATAAACAAAAAATAAAAGAATATCAATCTGATCTAAAAAACTTTATAAATGAATTTGTCAATGAAGACGGAACTTTAGGTGATGCTAGTAGCTACCATAAAGCCCTATTCGCTGGAAGAAATGCAGATAAAATTGCTTCCCACTTTTATGAGCAAGGCCGTGCCGATGCTATAAAATCACAAGTTAAGGAATCAAAAAATATCGATATGTCTCCCAGAACTGATAATTCTGTTATCACTACTGACTCTGGTGATAAAATACGTGTTGTTTCTGGAAATTCATCCGACAAATTGCGCATAAAATGGAATAAATAATTTTTAAAATTTAAAAAATGGCTTTTACAAGTGGAATACCAGCAGCTTTGCAACCAACTCAAAGCAAAGCTCTTTATACTGGTAACTATATTGATTTTACAGATAGCTCATTCAACCAATGGGCTCAACAATTTTTACCTGATGTATACGAACAAGAAGTAGAGAGATACGGAAATCGCTCTATCGGATCTTTCCTTCGTATGGTATCAGCGGAAATGCCTTCTACTTCAGATCAAATCATCTGGACTGAGCAAGGCAGATTACACACAAGATATGCTAACGCTATCTATTTAAGTGCTGCGGCTACAATGCCAACTTCTGGAACTACTGCTGGTACAGCAAGTGCATCTTCAAGCGGAGGTGTTGTATTGAACTTTAACGTTCCTACAGCTCAGCCAACTAGCCTAGGTGTTACTTCTCAAGGAACAACTGCTGTTAACTTTAGAAAAGGACAAACAGTTATGATCCAAGCTCAATCTTCAGCTACTTCAGCTGTTGGTGGAACTGGCGCTGTTATTAAAGGTATTGTAACTAATGTATCTGGAAACTATTTCCAAGTTAAATCATTGACAGGAACTCCAGCTATTACTGCAGCTGAAAGATTTACAGCTCTTGCTTATGGATCTGAATTTGCAAAAGGAACTGGTAACTTTAATGAAAAACTAGATCCTAGCTACGCTACATTTACAAACTCTCCAATCATTCTTAAGGAGCACTATTCAATCAACGGTTCTGACACTGCTCAAATCGGATGGATTGAAGTTACTTCTGAAAATGGAGCTTCTGGATACCTATGGTATTTGAAGTCTGAGCACGAAAACAGACTACGTTGGGAAGACTATCTAGAAATGTCCATGGTTGAAGGTGTTAAGCAATTGAACACTGGAGCTACTCTAGACTTTTATGATTCAAACATTACAGCTACCGCTAAAGGTACAGAAGGTTTCTTTGAAGCTATTGAAGCAAGAGGTAACGTATATTCTGACTTTGGAGCACAAGTTTCTGGTGGAGCTTTAACTGATTTTGATGCTGTACTTAAGCAACTAGATAAGCAAGGTGCTATTGAAGAAAACATGCTTTTCTTAGGTAGAGATCTTTCTTTAGAAATTGATGATATTCTTGCACAACAAAATGGTGGATACTCAGGAGGTACTTCTTTTGGTGTATTTAACAACAGTGAGGATATGGCTCTTAATCTAGGATTTACTGGATACAGAAGAGGTTCTTATGACTTTTACAAAACTGACTGGAAATATCTAAATGATTTTTCAACAAGAGGTGGCTTTGGAGACGTTGAAGGTGTACTAGTTCCTGCTGGTACTTCAACAGTTTACGACCAAAATCTTGGGAAAAACATTAAAAGACCTTTCCTACACGTAAGATATAGAGCTTCTGAAACTGAAAACAGAAAAATGAAATCTTGGGTTACTGGATCTGTAGGTGGCGCTTCTTCATCTCCAATTGATGAAATGAGAATGCACTATCTATCTGAAAGATGTTTAATCGTACAAGGTGCTAATAACTTTGTATTGTTTAAAGCATAGTGATTAACAGAGGACGGGTGGTTTCGGCCACCCTAACCTCTTTTTATTTTTATTATATTATATTATGAGTACACAAGCAAAAAAAAGAGTATCTGATCCTGAAAAAGGATGGGAAATAAAAGATAGAGTTTATATTCTATCGCAGAATAGAGCACCTATAAGCTGGACTATACAGTCTAAGCATACAGTAAGAAAACCTTTATTTTGGTTTGATGAAAATACAGGTGAAAATAAAGAAATAAGATATGCCACCAACCAAAAGTCTTTGTTCGTTAGCGAGCAAGATGGATATGTAACGCTGGGGCATGTTACATTTTTAGATGGAGTTTTAGAGGTACCAAGACAACAACAGCCTTTACAAAAACTGCTATCAATATATCATCCAAACGCAGGAAGCCTTTGGTCTGAAGTTGATGAAGTTGCAGAAGCAGCTGATGAAATTGAAAACTTAGAGTTAGAACTTGAAGCTTTAAATCTAGTAAAAACACTAGATATTGAACATTTAGAAGCTATTATGAGAACCGAATTAGGTTCAGCAGTAACAGGCATGACTTCTAAGGAGCTAAAAAGAGATGCGTATAGATTTGCTCAAAGCGATCCAGAATTGTTTATTGAGCTATCTCAAGATGAAGATATTAAATTAAGAAACCTTGCTAATAGAGCTGTTGAAATGGGTATATTAAACCTAACTGATGATGGCACAGTATTTAAACTAGCAAATGGGAAAAAGGTTATGACAGTGCCTTTTGATCAACACCCTTATGGAGCACTTGCTGCATACTTCAAAACAGATGAAGGTGTTGATTTAATGAAGTCTATTATGAAAAAAATTTCGTAATAAAAAGGTGTAGGGTGAGAAATCAACCCTATACCAACTAATCAATAAATTAAACATGGTAAATATAAACGAGGTATACCAAATTGTACTAACTATCGCTAATAAAGATAATAGAGGTTATATAACCCCTGAAGAGTTTAATAATTTAGCAGATATAGGCCAAAATGAAATATTTGAAGCTTATTTTGCAAAACAAGCCAGTTATGAGCTTAATGCAAATTTAGAAAGTGATTTTTCAGATCCCAATTTAAGTCTTGCTGAAAAAATAAATGTTTTTTATAGTGATGGTAACTTGACTTTAGCAAATGGTTTATATTCGTTTCCATCTGATTTTTACAAATTAGGTGTTGTGCGTGTTAATAATACAGAAGCTGATTTTGCTTCGCATAAAGAAATAAAATTTATTACCGCTTCTCCTTTGACATATCCTGTTGCAACTCAACCAGTATATACTATAAACGGAAATGCTATTAAAATATATCCTACAACAATAGATAGCGGTGTAAATGTAGAATATTTAAGAAAGCCTAATAAACCTAAATGGGGTTATTTAATGCCTACGGCGTCCCAGATTGCTTCCGGGGTGCCTAATAAGCCAATATATGATTCTACGGTTTTTAATCCATCTACGGACGATTATTCAGCTACTGCAAAATCATTAAATTTTGAACTTCATCCGTCGGAAAAAACAAATATTGTTTATAAAATATTAACATTAGCAGGTGTTGTTATAAAACAAGCTGATGTTTCTGGTATAGGGCAAGCAAAAGAACAACAAATTCAAGCAACTGAACAATAATGGCAATAACAAGAAAACCTTTAGACGTAGATAATTATTCATCCCTTGAGGGTGGAACAGGTACTGCAGTCCCTGGTTATTACAGCAGAGTGCATTTAAACGATATAATAAATAATTTTATTGTTGCATATATAGGCGACGGTAAGGTGTTATCAAAAGTGCCTAGATATGAAGTTGCTTTTTGGGCACAAAGATCAGTGCAAGAGTTTAGTTACGATATTTTTCACGCAGAAAAAAATTTAGAAATTGAGCTAAGCTCTACGCTGCAAATATCATTGCCATCTGACTATGTTAATTATGTTAAAATTTCATATGTAGACGGGAGTGGTAATCATAGACCTATACAAAACTCAAAATATGCAAAGCCAACAAAAGCGGTTGCTCAAGATAATAATTTTAAATATATTTATGATCAAGAAGGTAATTTAACATTTAGCGAAACATCTGAAACAGCTGATAGATTTCAAAAATCAAAAATTGATTTACACAAAAAAGATTTTGAAAACTATTTTGACGGGTATTATGATGATGAAAGCGTGACCGCTTACGGAAGAAGATACGGATCGGAACCTCAAACGCAGAATGATAACGGAACATACTTACTAGATTTAGAAGCTGGTAAAATATATTTTGATTCTTTATTTAGTGAAGGTGACTTAATATCATTACAATATATTTCAGACGGTTTAGGCGATAATGGTAACTTTGACAACGTTTTAGTTCCAAAATTAGCTGAAGATGCGGTTTATGCTAACATGCTTTACAACCTTTCTAAACTTAGAACAGCATCTGCGGGTGCGGCCCCTTTATATAAAAAAGAAGCTGCTGCAAAAATGCGTAATGCAAAACTTAGGTTAAGCAATTTAAAACTTGATGAATTAACACAAGTTCTTAGAGGTAAATCAAAGTGGATTAAACACTAAAATATATGCCAGAAATTAAAAGACTCTTTAACGCGAGCCGAATGAATCGCGATTTAGATGATAAAATGCTAAAGCCCGGTGAATATCGAGAAGCATTAAATATAAATGTAAGTAAATCTGAAAGTTCAGATATAGGCGCTGTTGAAAACATATTAGGCAATGAGCTAATAGTAGATACAGCAATATCTAACGCAAAAAAAATAGGAGAATACAGGGATAATGGCAATGATAGAATATATTATTTTATAACTAATAATAATTCTTACAATGAAATAAATTCTGGTAGCCATCAAATAATTGAATACAACCAAAAAGCAAATAAATCTACAGTAATAGTTAATAGTGCCGCGTTAAATTTTCATCAAAAATATCCTATAACAGGCGTTAATTTAGTAGATGAGCTTTTATTTTTTACAGATGATAGAAATCCTCCTAGAAAAATAAATGTTGAAACAGCTAGAAATACTCCAGGCCGTTATAATCTAGCAACAAATATAGATGATGTTATTTCTGTTGCTAAATACGCGCCTTATGAATCTGCATCAATTGTAGGGGTTTCAGACCTAGATGAACAGGGAAATCCTATTACATCAAATTTTTTAGAAAATAAATTAATTAGATTTTCATATAGGTATCAGTTTGAAGATGGAGAATACAGTGTATTAGCGCCGTTTACCCCTATATGTTTTTCAAGATTAGGTAACCCTGATACAATATCTTCAGATATTAATGATTTTGGAGAAATTGAAACTTTTATTAATGCTATAAAATCTGTTCAATTATCAGTTCCTACACCTCAAGGGCTTGGAATTGATAAGGTTGAGCTTATATATAAAGAGACCGGGAGCGGTGCACTGTATGTTGTAGAAAGCAAAGTGTTAACATCGGAAACAAATGTAAATTTCTTTTACAAATCCCAGGACCCGTTTAAAACTTTGCCCTCTGATCAATTAACAAGGGTTGCTGATGCGGTGCCAAGGCTAGCTAAGTCGCAAGAGTTAGCAGGCGGAAGATTAGTGTATGGTAATTATTTACAAAATTTTAATATACCTACCGTATCTTTTACTGTTTCTAGAACAGGAGAAAATTCAGCTAGATATACAGCTTTAGATAGTAGTATGTCTGTTAAGTCTAGAAGAACTTATCAAGTTGGTATAGTATTAGCTGATAAGTTTGGTAGACAAACACCTGTATTATTATCTGAAACAGGTGGAGATACTGTTTTTATTGATGCAGCCTCTGGAGAATCTGACAGCACTAGTGTGTTTAATTCTTTGCGTATAGCATTTGCTCAATCAACAATAACAGCTCTGCAAGCTTTAGACTGGTGTTATTCTTATAGAATCGTTGTTAAGCAAAGAGAGCAGGAATATTATAATTGGATTTCAGCAGTTACTTCTTTGAATGTTGTAGCAAGGTTAGGTGATAGTATAAATAAGGTACCTAGAGATCAAACTGCCGTTATACCTCCTAGTACAAGCAGCACAATATCGCCTTGCGATGTTGCTGTTTATCCTAAAATATTAGGTGGAGTAAACAAAACAACAGCAAGTTTAACTAAGGTTCAATCTATAAACAACCCAGCGGGAACTGCAAACGTGCCAACAGACACGGTTACTTCAGGTATATGCGTTTTTGAAACAGAGCCTTTTAACTCCGACTTAGATATATTTTATGAAACTTCAACAGGTGGATTAATATCTGAGTTAACAACTACAGCTATAGATATACAATTTTATAATTGTTATTTATTAACTTTTGGCTCAGGTGCACATATTGAAATTAACAGATTGAGAGCTGGGTATAACGAAAAGTCTTTTGATATTGGAGTTAGAGCATATGTTGTAAAAGAAAATTTTGCCGAAGAAAGAAGATTTAACACACTAATACACTCGAGCGGTTTGTTTAATTCAAGAACAAACATAAATTATATTAATCAATTTAACGAAGCTGAAGGTGGATTGACAATATCTTTAGATCCTCAAGACGGATCAATACAAAAACTTTTTGCTGATGATACGCAAATAGTTGTATTCCAAGAAGATAAGATTTCAAGATCGCCTGTTAATAAAGACTTTATATATTCCGCAGAAGGTGGTGCAATACCTGTAACAACAAGTACTCAATTTTTAGGAACTATTGCTCCATACGCTGGAGAATTTGGTATGTCTAAAGATCCTATGTCTTTTGCTTACTATGGTTATGCTAAATACTTTACTGACAAAAGTAGAGGCAGCGTAATGAGATTATCTCAAAACGGATTAGTTGAAATATCTAATATGGGTATGAGCGATTTTTTTAGAGACGCATTAGCTAAGTCTGAAGAAATCATAGGCTCTTATGACGAGTATAATAACCTTTATAATTTAACATTAATAGGTAAAGGTTTTAGTGGGTTTAAAGATACTAATGTTGCAACTGCAACAGATGGTTACTTTACAATAAGTTTTGACGAGGGAAGTCAAGGATGGACAAGTTTTAAATCTTTTGAACAAGAAGGTGGTTTAAGCTTAAATAACATTTATTATACTTTTAAAGATGGCAAATTATGGAAACATAATAGCGATGGCGTAAATAGGAATACTTTTTATGGTGCAAGCGCAGCTGAGTCTTATATAGAACCAATATTAAATGACAATCCCTCAACAATAAAAACTTTTAACAATATAAGTTACGAGGGAACTAGCGGTTGGGAATTGGATTTTATGCAAACAGATATTTCTTCTGTAGGCAGCGAACCCGCCTTAGAAGACTTTAGTCTATTAACACTGCAACTAACCGGCGCTGCTGATAATAGCATTATAAGTGGAGAACAGTCGGTTTACGCTAAAAACGGTGAGTCCGTACAATGGATAATTACGGCAAAGCCTAAAAATTCCGATTATGAATTTGATAATGTTAATGATGTTATATTAACCGGTAGCGGAATTTCAATACAAAACCCATCTACTATTACAAATAACAGTTTAGTATTTTTAGTTACAGCAAGTGCTAGCGCTAATAATGAAATAAAAACTGTAGCAATATCTGGAACGGGTGCTTCATTAATATTTGAAGTTAGTTTATTAACTGTAAGTATTGGAGATTCGGTTACAAATGGAGCTGTTAGCCCAGCTTTAGTTAATTATACTACTTCTGGTGCAAATAATCTAGTTGTTACAGTTTCGCCAATATCTACACATTACGTAGATCCCGGTAATATAGTAGCAAACACAAGTGGTTTGTCAACGTTGCAGCCTATATCAGCTTCCACCATAACCAGAAATGTTATAGTTAGAAACTATGGTTCTAACGCTTACGCTATTGATGACCCGGCTAATAGTATTGATTATATAAAACAGCCTATTTTAATTTTAACAAAAGGCAAAACTTATATATTTGATCAAAGCGATAGTTCAAACACAGGTCATCCTCTAAAGTTTAGTACGACTTCAAACGGTACGCACGGGGGCGGCACAGAATATACTACAGGCGTAACTTATAATGGAACGCCTGGTTCTGCGGGGGCATACACTCAAATAGTTATAACCGCAACAACACCTACTCTGTACTATTATTGTAGTAATCATGGGGGCATGGGTGATGGCACTAATGTTACTGATTTTGTTTTAGGTTACAATAATGGAGATGTTTTAGCAACTTTTCCTTTGCTAGTACCCACCTCAGCAACAAATAACTCTTTAGGAATAAGTGGTTCAGCAACAACTTTACCCCTTATAACATGGGCAACGCCTTCAAGTGGTGTATTAACAACACCCGTTGGTACATCGACTGGTAACGCATATAGTAATAGCCCATATAGCGCAGCATCTAGCAGAACAGCTACGCTTAGATGGACAGCAAGCGGCACTGATAAAGTGTTATTGCCTAATTCGCATAGCCTTACTTACGATGTTCCTGGTTATTCTACATCTACTACGCTAGATGGCACGTCTCAAGAGTATTTAGAAAATGTTATTGTATTACCACCACAAACTTCAGATATTACTGCGACCGCAACAATAACGGGCTCAGGTGAAGTTACTGCCTCGGTTGGTACATACGTATCTTCTATAGCTTTCAGCGCATCAGGTAACACAAACACTACTATAACTAATTCCAATGGAGCAACAGTGCCTATACAAATAACAGCCGACGAGCCTTGGGTATTATTAAACGGAACACCTGGAACAAAAGTTGTAGATCCAGATGGCATTGATTTCTTAGGATCAAATTACCCATTTACAATAAACGTAGATGATAATGGCACTGGATCTTCTAGAACAGCTCAAATTGAAATACAAAAATTTGGAAATGCAAGAGTTACTGGTTCTGCAACAGCTAATCAAACAATAAGTATAACACAAAGCGCTTAATGAGCACAATAATTAAATTTCCTTTTGAGGAAAAAGAAGGTAAATATTTTGCACCAATAGTGTCAGAAGAAACAACATATAAAGTTTCATCTGGCGCTGTTGTAGCAGACGCAACTAAACTTGTGTCAGGAACAAAAGGTACATTTATGCGTACTCGCTTAAAGCTACCAGTAGATAAATCAATTAACAAAGCTGAGCTGTTTGCTGTTAATTCAGAAGCAGTATACTCAAGTCAATAATATGAAATTACAAATTAGAAATTTAATTGAATCAGATTGGGATGTTATCCCACAGTGGTATAAACAATATAACCAAGAAGGTTTTCCAAGAGATTTTCTTCCAGAAAACGGACTTGGTGGTTTTATGGTTTATAAAGAAAAACCAATAGCCGCAATGTGGCTATGGAAAACAAATAGTAAAACTGCAATTCCAGCTGTTGTTATTAGTGATAAGTTATACAAAGATAAAGACAGAAGTGATGCATTGCAGCTTTTAGTAGATCATACAACTGATCAGGCTGAAGCAATAGGATTTAAATATTCTTTTGCATGGGCTAAACCAGGATTGCTATTAAGTAAATACAAAAATGCAGACTATTATGTCGATGAATCACCATCTTACGAACTAATATTAAAATACTAATGGGAAGTGTAGTTAAAGGCGTTGCCTCTTTATTTGGAGGCGGTAAAAGAAGACGCGAACAAAAGGCGGCTAACAGAGGGCTAAACGCAGCTCAAGCAGCTCAAGATAAGTTTAGGTTTAAAAATGTTTATGAAGGGCTTCAAGGCCCTGAATTTGGAGGCTATGATGCCGCACAAGGCCAAGCAGCTCAATTAGGAGATGCGGCGCAGGCGGAAATGGCACAATTAGGAGAAGCTCAAGGTTATACAGCGCAAGGTTATGATGCTGCACAAACTAATATTGCGGGATTGCAAAGAGGTGCGGATGCGGGCTTAACCAACACAATGCGTAATTTACAAGTTTCAACGGCTGGTAGTGATTTAGCTGCTCAAGAAGCAGATCAATCTTTAGCTGCATCACAAGACTTAGCTGCCCAAGCTGGAACTGGCGGTGGGGGTGCTACAGCCCTAGCTGCTGCAGCCGCAAAATCAAAAGCGGGTATTTCTGCAGATATTGATAAACAAGTAAAGCAAAACGAAATGCTTAGAGCACAAGGCGAATCTGAATTGCAAAGATCTCAATTAGCACAAGAAAATTTAGCTTCTCAATTTGATTTAGGGCAACAACAATTTAATGTTGGTGCTCAAAACCAAGCTTCGCAATTTACTGCTGCCGCACAAAATCAAGCGGCCCAGTTTGGAGCCGCAGCCCAAAACCAATTTGCTTTAAGTGAATTTGGGGCTGCTAACCAAATGGCTCAATTCAATGTTGGTGCTCAAAATCAGTTTGCAATGTCTAACGTAGATGCTCAAAATAGATTTGGTTTAGCAAATATGGGTGCACAAAATCAAGCTTTGCAGTTTGGAGCGCAAGCAGCAAACAAACAAGCAGAGGCTGCTTTTAATGTTGAAACAACAAAAAGAGAGTTTGATTTAAACAATCAAAAACTTGAACTTCAGAATTTAACTAATAAAACAGATAGAGCTTTAGCTAGAAAACAGGCTGCAGACGCGGCAAGGGCACAAGCTAAAAGTGATCTTATAGGCGGAATAGCAGGAATTGCAGATGCAGGGTTTGCCGCTTTATCGGGTGGTGCTATAGGTGGCGGAACTAAGCTTGGAAAATTTGCCCAAAAATTTGCATAATCATATGGATACATATAGTAAATATAAAGACGCATTTAAATACGCACCTGGGAGTGCAGCGGTCCAACAAATGGTTGGTGATAGTATTGATAAATCCATTGAAGAAGGTAAACAAAAGCGTAAAGATGCCGAAGAAAGGGCTGCTAATAGAAGAAAATCTGAAATATTAAACTACAGCTTTGCAAAGCAAAAAGCTAAAGATTTAGACGATTTAAACGTAATGGGAGATACAGCATCTACCGATTACAACGAAATGCTTACAACCAGTAGTAGACAAATTGCTGATTATGCGGGCTATTTAAATAAGGAGCTTAAAAGAACAGGTGATTACGATGCTTATGCTACAGAAATGGCTAAGTTAAAAACTCAAGTGGGAGCATTGAAAAATGTAAAAACAGGAGTTAATGAATTTTTAAACGCATATCAAACAGGCAAAATAGATAAATCTTTGTCTACATATAATTCTGAAGGATTAATAGCAATGGCTGAAGATATGCTAAACGGCTCCCCTGAAGGAGGGTGGCAAAATATTGATGGTCAACAAGTGTGGGTTGGAAAAACTGTACAAGGAGAACCCTACAGGGTTTCTGCTAGTGAATTTCAAAATTTATCTAAAAGGCTTCAGAAAAAAGAAGATGTAAACACTTTAATTAAAGACGCAATCAAAGTAAATACTGGGTCGGATGGAAATGTACTTTCTTTTGATCAAGCCCCGTCAGGTGACAACGGGGCGCTAGGAGTTTCTGCTAGCGAAATAGCTGAAACAGCTTTAGATAATTTAATAAAATCCGCACCTGGTAATAAGGACCAAAAGGTTGCATCTTTATTGGTTGATCATTTTGGATACACACGTAAAGAGGCTGATGCTCTTACTAATGAGCCCGTAGAAGACGAAAAAGGTAATTTTATTGGCAATAGAGCAGAAGAAGTATTAAGTGGGCTTTGGTTAGACAAGGCGCGCTCAATGTATGGTATTAACCAAGTTGCTGTAAACAACGAAAAGCGTCGTAAGCAAGATCAATATTACCAACATCAAAAACAGGCTGCTATGAATCTTGAGTTTAAAAGAAACCAGCAAGAAACTATTAGAGCTTTTAATGATCCTACTGCGGCTGTTTGGAATCAAGATATGAATAAGTTTAAAAATGATTCCGGAGCAATAGAAAACTTTGGTGGACTATTAGGGCAATGGCAAGCTGATCTTAGTCGAGTTGGGCTAACAGCTCAAAAAGTTAAGCTGGCTGATGACAGAATAATCCCAGCTAGAGTAACGGCCGACGGCGCAATAGACGAACAAATAATAAAAGGCAAACCTCAAGGAATAATGGTTCAAAACCCAAGTAATATTGCGGGTGCGCCTATTTATATTCCTTTCAGTGCCAGCCCTGAGGATATACAAAATTTAATAAGACAAGCACAAGGTTTGCAGCCTGTTAAGGGGGTGTCTGCAGTTACAGAACAAGCAAATTATACACAAGGGCAAGCTAACCTACCTATTTTTTAATTAACAAATATGTTTGAACTAAACGGAACTCAATATACACTTGAACAAGTAGAAGAAGCTGCCAAGGCATCTAATATTACTGTAGAAGAATATATAACTAAAGCTGGGCTTACCGAAGTGGGAAAGCAAAAGCCTACTACACAAACGACTGCAGCTGCAGTGGGCACAAACACTTTAGATACGGAATTGCAGTCGGCAGATGGTTCTTTGGAATCACAAGACCCAGCTAAAGGTTTTTTTGAGCAAGTATTTGGAGCTGATGATGATCGTGAAGAAACTTATGAGCAAAGAGAGCTTAGGCAAACTATTGAGCTAGAAAATAAAATAGCAGAAACTGCAGCTAAAAGAGAAATAGATCCTGAAACAGGAAAGTTTAAAGAATTGTCTTCTGTAGATAAAATGCTAAATAGCGTAGGCAACATGGCTGATCAATTTCAACAGTTTGTTCCTAACTTGGTTATATCTAGCAATAAAATATTTAGAGGTATATTTGGGGATGAAGCTATTGATTCTTTTGTAGCAAATGAAAGCATACCTGAGTTTTTTAAGGAAGGCTTATCTGATGAAGATTTAGATGAAGCTATTCAGCAGGTTAAATTACAAGAGGCTGAAATGCGATCAACAGGCGAAATAACCAAAGGCTTTGCTGAAGGCGACGTAGGCGAGATTGCGGCTGGTATTGTAAACGGAATAACATCTATAGGATCTTCTTTAGCTGTAAATACACTAACAGCAGGAGGGGGATTAATTCCAGATATGATAGGCCGCGCATACATTGATTACAATGAAGCTCTTGCTGAAGAAAAAGGTAAAACTATTTCAGATTTGGTGAAGGACGACGAAGATGAAGTATTAGTGCCTGCCACAATTGGTGTAATAGGAGGTATTCTTGAAAGATTACCTTTAAAAGGAGCTAATAAATGGGCCTTAAATAGAGCTGTACAATTGGGCGCCAATAAAACAGCATCGGCTATACTAATATCCGGTCTGCAAGAAGGTGCAACCGAATGGGCACAAACCGGTCTTGAGGCCGCTAATATAGCAGAAGCTAAAAATGAAGATTCTGGAGAAGCTTTTGTTGATATGCTTACAAGTAGACAAGGTTTAGAGTCTTTTTTACAAGGTGCTGTTGGTGGAGGTGTTTTAGGCGGAGCTGGTAAAAATGTGTTGGCCGACAAACAAGATATAGCAAAAGCTTCTTCTGTGATGAGATCTACAGAGGAACAAAGCTTTATTGATTCTAATTTACAACAAATAGCTGATTTAACGAAGAAAAGAACTAAAACAAAAAATAAGGAAGTTCAAAAAGTTATTGATAAAAAAATTAAAGAAAAGCAATCACAAATAACTGATCTTGTGCTTGAGCATAATAAGGTTGTAAATAATATGACTGAAAACGAATTATATCGTTCTTCTAAAATTTATAACAAAGTTGAAAAGCTTTCTAAAAAATATAAAGAAACTCAACAAAAAGGTGCAGATGGTACTATTTCTTCAGACGAAGAAACTTTACTTTTAGACGATTTAAACGCTAAATTAGACGCTGAAAGAAAAACTCTTTTAGATATTAAAACAAAAGCCATTACTAGAGCGGATGAAAGTTTAGAAGCAAATGTTGCTACCGCACAAAAAGAAGCGGCTAAGCTTAAAAACGTTACTTTTAAGACTTTTGAAACAATGGATGAGGTCGAATCCTATTTATTGTCTAGAGACAAAAGAAAGACTAAAGCTTCAAAAATTATGGCCCAAACTGAGGATGGTATTATATATCAAAATCCAGATGGTAGCCAAGAAATAATTATTAATAAAGAGTTAGCTAGAAAAACGGGTGCTATTAATGTAGGCGCTCATGAGCTTTTACATGGCATACTTTATAAAACCTTAAAGGATAAACCCGGCTATGCTGTAAAATTAGGCGGATTATTAGAGGGTGAAATAAATAAAATAAACGCAAACCAGGTACAAGACTCTGTGTTTAAAAAAAGACTAGAGTTATATAAAGATGAAAGCGCTGATGTAAAAGGCGAAGAAGTGCTTACTTTGTTTTCCGATGCAACCGCTACTGGCGATATAAAATTTAACGATGACCTGTTTACTAAACTAGGGAGTGTATTTAGAAGGATATTTGACGCAGTAGGCTACAAAAGAAAGTTTAAAACTGGTAGAGATGTTTATAATTTTGTAAGAGATTATAATAAAGACATTTCAAAAGGAGGCATTAGACAGGCGATGATTAAAGCTGCTGAAGAAGGTATTGAGGTTGATGTTAAACCTACTAGTAAAATACAAAAGGCAGCAAATGAAGTTGTAAAAGCCTCTAAATCTAATCTAAAAGGACTTTTGGAAAAGTATGGTAATGATCCTGAAACATTAATTGGTCAGGGGTTATCTAAAACGCCTCAAGGCCAAGAAACATTTGAGTTTACTAAATCTGAGTTTGGCCAAGAAGTTGCACCAATTGTAGAGTCATTAACTAAAAAGCTTTATGATCCTATTCCTGAAGATGCTAAAAGAGACGTTTCTCGAAATGATTATAAGGATGCAATGATTTCTGAATTAGCAACTATAATCAGTACAGAATACGATCCGGCTAAACAGGACATTGATACTTTTACAACAATAAGAGCATTTCAAAGATCTAATAGATTAGCTAAAAATTTAGGAATAGAATCTGTACAAGAATTTGGTGGTACAGGAATAAAAACAGACGTTACAGAAGCAAAAGGAATTGCAGCAGATGAAGTTGAAATAACAGCTAATACTAAAAAATTAGTTGATGCCATAGGTGTGTCTAAATCTATTTTAGACAAAGGCGATCAAACTATGCAACGCGCTATTATTAAAGCTGAAAACGCGATTGTTGGGAAAGAAATGACACCTAGCCAAAAGGTTAGAGCTAGAGATAAAGCTCTTAGCGAAGTGTTTAACCAACAATTAGAAAAAGATTTAAAGAAAGAATTTTTAAAAACAGCTAAAAACAACGAAACTTTCAATAGCTTTTTAGATAAAAATTGGAAAGAAGTAGCTGCCGTATACCTTAAAAACACAAATGTAAATAAAATACCCGAAGGAAGAGGCAAAGAAATATTGCAAGGATGGAATGAACAGTTTCCTTCTAAACAAGAGGTTGTAGATTATTTTCAAGGAAAAGACTTAGACAATAAACAGGCTATATCAAATAGAAAGAATAGATCTTTAGCCAATGCTATTGTAAAAGAAATAATGAGTGACCGTAAGCAAAAATTTATCAAAGAAGACCCCGACGCTGTTGCTGAATTTGAAGCTAAAACAGGCATTAAGTTTAGTAAATCTTTAAAAGATTTAAATATAAAAAGTCCAGAAGCTTTTGCTGAATTAAAGGGTGTTTTAGATAAGCAATTTACAAATAAAGCTTTAGCAAACGCAGAAAATAACATGGCGTTAGCTTTGCAAAATATTGGTGTAGAAGAAATATTTAAAAACGCTTTTGGGAATACCTCTGGGGTAACAAAATTTAATAATCTTGTAAAAGATTTTGATAAACTTTATGCGGATCTTAAAACAGCGGCAGAGCCTACTTTTGAATATGAAGGCAAACAGTATGAATTAGCTTCGTTTTTAAAAGATAAAATATTAGGTGATTTAGAAAATAAAAGCTATAAATTAGTTGTAAAAGCTTTAACTGGATTTGATGTAGACATAGATTTATCAAACCCAACTTTTGTAAATAGTGCAAGAAGATCTTTAGCAAAAATTATCAAACCTTTAGGTAGAAACTTTTTTGAAAGATACCTAGAAAGAGGCATGAAAGCTCCTTCAAAAATAGGTAAAGGAGACTTAGTAATTGAAAATGGAAAATTAGTTTTTAATCCTTCTAATAAAAAAGACGCTACAAATAGATTTGGTTTTTTTCAAAACGCAGATGATGTAACTAATTGGAAAAATGAAGTTTTTGGCAAAATAAAAGTTAAAAAAGAAAAAGATAATTATTCTAGTAATACCAGTAAGCCACCAGCTCCAAGCACTATGTATTCTTCTAAGCAGCTTTCTGAAATTAGAAAAGATACTTTAGAAAACAATAAAGCTTTTGTAAAATTAATAAATGCTCTTAAAAAAGCTAACAAAAACGGACAAATAGGTATAAATGAAACTGTAGCTATATTAATGGCTATGAATAATAATCCGCTTGGGTTAACAAGAACTTCAGCTGTATTAGAGCATATACCAACTAAGCGTTTTCAAAATGAAAAATACACGCTTGAACATATGATCCCAGCACTTAGTGTTAACTTAGCGGCTTTAGATCATATATTGTCCAAAGAAGACAAAACTAGCTTTAGTGATATGATGTCCAATTACAGGATAACTTATCTTCCTAAATCTTATGATGACATAGTTAATAAGTTTTATAAGGCTCATATGCCGTTTTATTGGAATTTTGATAAAACAGCTTTTTTAAGATATTTCAATCCTGAAATGGCAAATGAGTTTGATGTTGAGTTTGAGTCTATAGTTAATGGAACAATAGTTAACGCAGCAACGTTTAATGTTGAAAAGCAACAGACTAAAGTCAAATCTAGCAAAAGTCTTGATGCTGATTTTAATGCAATGCTTGAAAGAGTTAAGGGTGTTAAAGCAGACGCGAGATATTCTGAAGATAGAGCAACTAAGCTAGGCACTAAAAAAGGTAAATTTAAGTTTTTTATACCATACTCTGCTGAAGACT